>ERZ808240.19-NODE-19-length-208261-cov-4.854365_pt1 | contig 208261 bp, 176 predicted proteins | sample MGYA00521084_ERZ808240 | MGnify/ENA primary metagenome ERZ808240 (study PRJEB31516, sample SAMN03275571) | gut metagenome | biome: mammalia-associated habitat; material: feces | host: Papio cynocephalus | place: Kenya | collected 2012-08-06 ...
GAGGCGAAAAAACCGATAAATACAAACAAAAACAATATCTACGAATCGTAGAATAGGTATCTACTATTTATAAATAGGCCAGTAGGGTGCCTTGAAAATGCAAGGCTTTAAAATTTATGTGTCCTGGCGGATAGTTTATGGATCAGTTAAAAGAAAATGAAGCTGAAATAAGTGAGAAAAACAAACTCACGTCCATTCCTTCTTTAGAAGAGGCAGACGTTTCTAGCGCTGCTTCATCGGAAAAAGAAAACAAAAAAAGGAAAAGCGCTTGGTTCCAAAAGAAAAATGTTCTTTTTTGGGGTGTTGGCGGAACCATTTCCCTTGCGTTGGGTATTGGCGCAGGCTTTGTTTTAGGAACGGTTTTTAATGCTGGTGGAATCGGCGATTATAACAACGTTAATGCTTCGTTGTATGCGGTTGACTATGACGAATTGATAAAGAAATACTACTCTGTTAAATCTCTCGATTATTCGAAGGAATTCACCCCATGCGAAATGGCGAATTTATCTCTAGGGCTCATGTATAAATCAGATTCATGGAAGGCCCAGGGCTATGGGAAAACCTCCTTTAACGTCTTTGGAGTTTCGGGTGATCAGCAAATTCGCTCGACTTTCATGAAGGTGGGGGATGAATATTTCGAAGAGTCTCTTTCCAAGTCCGATCTTGTCCAAGCTGCTTGGAGAATGTATGAAAAATATGATTCTGGCGACAATTCTGTAGTGAAACGTTATCCGGGTAAGGTGAGTAAAGATGTCTATGATTCGCATTTTAATGAAGCGGAAATGGTTGAATACAGCAGGGAAGATTATAAAACCCTGTCCGGAAGATATCTTGATGGCGTTCCTTGCATCTATTTAATTTCGGATAAATGCTTAAGCAAAGACGATCAGGAAGTCACTTCGAATATTCCAACAAAAGTCGAAAAAACTTCAAGCGGGTACACAATTGAAATCGAGCTTGACCCGAAAATCACCGTCAAAAACTATGTCGTTCAAATGCAAGCGACCGCCGATCTGGCTGGTCCGCCATCCTTTAAATTCGTTCATCTTACATTCAAAACCGATGCAAAGCTGAATTTGATATCGATGAGCAATTATGAAAAGTATTACGCCAAGACCTCAAGTGGGGCTGGCTCTAATATGACGGCAAAAATCACTACTTATTTCGAAACAAATGGCGATTTCTCTATTCCAAGAATAGACGAACAAACAAAATATGATGCCTCAAAAGAAAATTAAATCGAAAAGGAGATTCTTATGAAAAAACAATTTATCTCAAAATTCTTCGAAAGGAGAAGCGTGCGCGCTGCTTTGGTTTTTTCTTTGGTCGCAGGAGTTTCCGGAACGATTACTTATTTTGCATACCCAAATCTTGTAAAAGGCGATGCCGGAGGAGACTCTTCTTTCGATGATGGTGGCGATAGCTATCAAGAAAGTTCAGTGGATAAATTTGCCTCCAAACTTACGGAAACAACGGGGATTGACGGCAATTTGAATTTCAGCGTTGCTTTCCCTGACAAAGATGACGATCCCACAACGATGAATGTCATTAGCGTCAAAGATGCGGAATTAATGCTTTCCATGCCTTCTACCAAAAGCATTGGCTTCGATTTCAGAGGAAGTCTTAATTACAACGATTGGAACTCCGAAAACATCGAAAAAGCGAGCACGCATATTAATTTTGTTGATGGGAATGCCTACATTGATTTTTGGGGTGGGAAAGTTGCTTATTTAGATGCGGAATACAAAGATTTAATCGGGGAATTACTCAGCATTTTTAGCGATTCCGTCGTAAAGGTTCCGGATCAATTTTATGACTTTTTGGACAAAATCCTTGGAAACAGCGGCTCCGATGAAACAAATGATCCTGCTGAAGAAGGAACGGCTTCTTCTACAGAGGAAGGCGGCTCTTCTTTGGCAGACACTTCCATGAATTGGACTTTGATCGATGACGGGTCGCAAAGTAAGGAATATAAATTAGATTTAGGCATTTCCGATATGACCGTCACCCTCAATCTTTGGAGCGACGCTAATTATAACCTGACTCGCGTTCTCGCTGAGAACCTTACTTTTGGCGATATGACTATGAATCTTGATTTCAAAACCAATGTCAACGATAACGAGTTAGAAAACATTCGTGCCATGATTCCCGCGGACGCAAAGAGTTACACCTCCCTTTATCAATTAAACGGAATCATCCAGAAAGTTGGCTCGGCCATTGCGAAAGAACGTTTTGGTTTAGATATGGATCTTACTATCAGCCACACGGCGGAAAACGTTCATGAAAACATCGAAATTAATCTTGATGGCAATCTTGATTTTTGTGAAAAGAACTTCACGGCCGGCCTCGAATTGTTGAACGAAGACGACAAGACTTATTCTCAAAAACTCAATTTGGCCTATATTGACGCAAAAGCAAAAGAAGACGCGACTGCTTATTTGAATTACAACGATGTCGCAAAAGTGTCCATGAATCTTTTGACAATGGAAGCTCTTCTATCAAGAATGCAAAAGGATGGAAATAGCGAAAACAGTCAAGACCTGTCTTATTTGGCAAAGGTTTTTGACTTTGTTTTCGATAGTGAAGTGGTGAAAGCCGTTCAAAAAGGGCGTTATGAAATTATTGCTGACGAAATCGAAAAGATTAATGTTTCTGCCAATAAAGTCACTTTAGGCTTAAAGCTTGATAAACTGGGATTTGGCTCTTCTTCGAGAATCGACATTGTTTTCGATGGGAAAAAGGACGCCCCGATTTCCGAAATCTCCTTGTCTGGCATTCAAGCTAAAAATTTTGCTTTGGATGGCACGATTAAAGTGAATACTTACTTCTACCAAGAAATGGATACCCAGGGGTTTTACCGTATGGACCATTTGCCGGACGTCTTTGACCAAGTGAGCGGTTTGCTTTCTTCTAAGCAAGCGACCTTCGGCTTAGATGGCTCTGTTTTGGATTCCAATCAACATGGAATCCGCATCAATGGCGAAACGAGTTTTGACGCTCATCTCAAAACTGGAACTGGCTCCATCATGCTCTCTCAAATAAATTCCAGCTACACAAAGAACCATCTCTTTACTTTGGACGTTGATAAGAAACAGGCTTTCTTCAATTACAACGATAATGACAAAAAAGAGGAATATGCCGGATTGAATGGCTCCATCACTCTTTCTAGCATTTCCGATCTAATCGATTTCGTTAAGGGGCTTACTGGTGAGGCGGCCTTTAAAAAACGCTTCGGGGGAATTTTCTCTTCTTTGCAACAAGATGCCGCAACAGGAATTCTCAACGACGTCCTTGCGGGACAATACGCCAGTTTGCTTTCCGCTAAGATTTTAAAATCCTGCCATCTTTCTTCTAACCAAGCTGAATTGGTTATCAATGGCGATTTATTCGCTCTTGAAAGCGATCTTGATATCGTTATCGCTTTTGCTGATGCAAGCAAAGCTCAAACAAGCGAGGATGAAGTAGCTAGCAATGAAATCGTTCGGAACATCGAATCCATTTCTTTGAAGGACTTCATCGCTTCTGGACAAACAATAAATCTCACTCTTACTTTGAAAAAATACAACAGCATCCTCTCTACTTTGGATAAAAATGCTTCGTATACCGATTTCTCCGGTGTCACCGATCTAGCGGAATATATGCTTAATACCGCAACAAGGCTTGAAACCTATCACTTGAAGAGCAGTGTTTCCGTTATCCTTTGGACGGCCGATATCATAACCCTTGATGCCGATTTATACATTTCCATTCAAGAAGATGGGACGAAGATCTATGGGAAGTTAAGCAACATCCCTCTCATTCCAGCTGTCAATAACGACACATGGCTATTTGGACATCATGGCGATGACGCTTCTTTCTACCGCAGTGTTGATTTCTATTATGATGGGGCTAATGTCTATGCTCATGGAGTTAACCCATTTGGCGTCTTTGAGGCTGAAAACGAAGATGGCACGAAACAATCCTACGATTTAACAGAAGTTCAGGACTACAAATACGATATGTCTTACTTCAAGAAGTCGGATAACATCCTTCGCTTCCTATTAAAAGATGTCATCAATATGCAAGATCGACTCTTGAAAAAAGTAAGCACCAATGGTATTTCCCTTCCTGAAAATCGGTCCGCCCTCGCAACCGAGAAGCTCTTTAAAACCTTCTCCTTTGATAAGGAAAACATCGCTTGGGATGTTACCCTCGATTTAGGTGGCCTTTTGGGAAACGATTTCTTAAAGGACTTAGAATTGAGCATTACAGGCACAAAAGACAAATACCTTAAAGGGATGGATATGGCCTTAACCATTTTTGCGGGCGTTAAGATTCAATTTTTGGCTGATATCTCTTTGGAAAGTATTGCTCAAAATAGTTTCCCGACAGACGCTTTCAATAGTTATATTTCCGCCCATAAGAATGATGCCGTAAGTGCAAAATAAGCGACCCATATATGAATCTACCAAATTTTAAAATCAAAAACTTTTGCAAAAAAGGGATTCTGATCCCTCTTTTTAGCGTCGTTTTGACTCTTGGAAGTTTGGGAAATAGAACACAAAAGGAAACGGAAAAAACGTCGGAAGAGGAAACTCCCATCGTTTCCCTTCTTCCAGAAGGAAAAACCAAAGAAGAGAAATTTCGCGACTCTTTAAAGAAAACAACAGGAGTGGAAGGCCAACTTAACCTTTCTTTGAAAATAAGAGACAGAGGAGCTTCCGATTCGTATTCTTTCGTCGAAACGAAAAACGCTTCGTTGCGTCTTTCTCGTCCCGATCAAAATACTTTCGGCTTTGATTTAAATGCCGACATTTCTTATAACGATGTTTCGAAAGGCGTCCATATAAATTATGCGGATGAGGTCGCCTATATGAATCTCGCTGGCCTGACTTATAAGTATTCCGACACGACTTACAAGAGTTTCGTTGGCAAAATCATCTCCATATTCGGGGTAGACATAATAAAGGTTCCGGATTCTGTCTATGATTTTATGGACATCCTTTTTAAGAAAGACTCCAATGAAACGGAGATTGCTTTTGAAGAAGAAAAATCTTCCTCCCCATATGCTTATAGAATCGATTTAGGGAATCGCAATTTCATTCATCTTGAAGAAGATTCAAATTACAATCTCTCAAAAATATACGCTAATGAATTGACGTTTGGCGAATCCATTCTTTCCTTTTGTTTCGATACTACGAGGAATGATGATGAATTGACCGTTATTAAAAGCTTAAAACCATCGAATGAGGCTTCTTATAAAGAAGTGTACGATTCATTGGATTTAGTTAGGAAAATACACGATTTAGTGAAATCGCCGAAATTCGATGTCTCTTTGAAAGGGACTCTTCATCATGAGGTTGAAGAAAATAATCATCACACCGCTTCAGAAGAGGATATTTCTTTAAACTCCAACCTTTCCTTCGATATCCCCTCTAAGATTTATGCGGGAGAAATAACCGCATTCCCAGATGGTTTAAAAGAAACGCCAAACCGCATTTCTTTTCTCACTCGTCAAGAAGAGGAGCAAAAAATCTACCTCAATTACAACGATGTCATGAAAATCGGCCTCTCCGATTCCATGCTAAACGATTTCCTTGGTCGCGTGAAAGCGGACTTTGGAACGGGCTTCGATCTTCTTGACAAAGTCCTCTCTTTGCTTGATGAGAATTTCCTTTCGTCGTTTAGAAAAGGGCGCTATGAATCTTTCTTAGGAATGATAAACTCCCTTACAAACGAAGACAATATGCTTAAAGTTTCTCTTCATTTAGGGGGTTTTGGTTTAGGAGACGATTCTAGATTGGATTTGGAGATTAATGCGAATGGAAACCTCGCGACCATTTCTATGGACAATGTCGGCCTTCAAGGATTCACTTTCGAAGACACAACGATTACCATAACCGATTATCACGCGCCTTCTTTTAATACGGAAGGATATTATTTCATTGACAAGATACCGGATATTTACAGTCAATTGTATAACATTTATTCTGCTCCGAAGTTCCATCTTGCCTTAGAGGGAAGCTACACCGATTCCAACGGCGTTGGGCTTTCGGAGATTAAAGGAGAGGCGAATCTTTTAGGGCACTCCAGCAAAGATGCCCTTTATACGTTTGATGGCGGCTATCTGGATTTGAAACTCTCCCAGCAAATCGGCATCAATAACAGCGATGGCTCATTCTCTAAATTCGGCGATAAAAAGAACCATCACATATCTTTGGATTTAGAAAAACTTGAGACGGCCTATTTCCATTACTACGATGAGGACCTTTTGGCTGGAAAAAACAAAGAAGTGGGCACCTATGGAAAAATGTCCATCGGTCCGTTTGAAGACATCGTCGACATCGTGAAAAGCATTTATAAATCGAATGATCCACGCTTCAGCAAATGGTTCCAAGTCATTGCAGGAGCAGCTTCATCGAACGTCATCGACGCTTTAAAAACAGGAAGATATTCTCCTTTGCTTGGAACGAATCTCGTTGTTTCCTCCTCTTTTGCCACCGATTCTTCGAAAATCGTCCTTTCGGGAAAAGCCTTCGGGTTCAACGATGAAAAGAACAACAACGATTTCTCCATCTCCTTGCAATACGAAAACAACAAGGTAAAGACCCTTTCTCTGGAAAACCTTGTGATTGGGGAGAAAACGCTCAATTTGTCCATTACTTTAAGCGAATACGATCCAAGCAAGACCTCTATTGTGGATCGCGCTTCCGTCAAGATGGACTTCACGGGCCTTGCTCCGTTGATTTCCGATTTATATAACACCGCGAATTTAAAAACTTACCATTTAACAGCGCAAGATATTGGCTTAAATATCAAGGTTTTAAGCTTCATCAAAGTTAAATTAGACTTGGATTTCCATATTTTTGTTGATGGGAATATCGTTAAAGTCTATGGAAAAATCAATACTCCTATCAGCTTTTTGTACACGGAGGATTTCGAAGCTTTCTATTCTTACCGTAATTGCATTTTCTATTTCGATGATATAGATCCAAACACAGGAAAAGCTTACGAAGATAACTCGGGATACGCTTATTTAAGCTATGGTTTGGCCAAAAACAAAACGACTTTCTCCGAAGAAACAAAAGGGGGCCATTATAGATACCATTCGTCTTATTTCCAGGATACGGAAAGCATTCTCCATTTCCTTTTCCGCGATATCATCGATATAAAGACCAGTTATTATAAAAAAATCGTCAATGCGATTAACAAAGAAGACACAACGGGCAAAGCGATTAACTATGAAAAACTGATTAGCTCTTTTTCCTATGACGAATCAAACAGAGAATGGAATGTGGGCATTGCCATCGAAGTTCTTTTAAATAACGATACCTTGAAGGATATGAAAGTGAAGATCGCATCCGCTTATTCCAACGCCAATAATTGTTATATTCTTAGCCAGTTTGATATTTCGTTGACCCTTGCTTCTATTATCGATATGAGCGGAACCGTTAAGAATATTGACCTTGATAAAAAAGACAATTGGTCTGAGGTTAATGACCTTTATGCGAGCTATATTCAAGCCCATCTTAACGATCAGGTCGATTATCCAAGCGGCTATGTAGCCTAATTTGTCTTTAATTTCATTGAAATTAATAAAAAAGTCTTTTAAATATTACTTGGAGGTAAAAAGTATGAAGTCTTCAAAATTAATAATATTGCCTCTCCTCAGCGCATCTTTTCTTTTGACTTCTTGCTTTGAGCAACAAAAGCCTTCCGAGGATTCAAAAGAATCTTCTCAAGGTAATGAAGTTTCTTCCGAAAATAGCAAGGAAACAAGCAATTCAACGCCGGATGTCCCTCATTCCGCGGATGGAAATTTCGCCATTCTCAAAGGAACGATGGAAAAGATGGCGGATGCAAATGGCTTTAAGACGGAAATCACTCCTTTTAATGCGACCCTTGGTGGCATTCGTTATATTCGAAATGACGATGACAGTGTCAAAACATCCAATTGGGATGTTCGTTTGAAAGCGTCCAATATCATCGAAACATCAACCCATACGGGGAATGCCTCGAACGCAGATAATATCAACCAATCCATTAAAGTAAACGACGCTTCTTTATCAAAGGCCAAATACGGACTTGGGTATCTCCTTTCCGATGAAGAATCAAGCGCGAATACCATCAACAGCCTCATTTCCCGTTTCGGAAAGGATATGTATGCTAACGCCTACTATGCCGGTGAAGCCTATCCAGATCGCCTTTATTACGATTTTGATGACACAGAAGGCAAAATGTCTGCCGCCGGTTCTTTGCTTAAGGTAGCCACTCCCTTCATCCTTTCCGCTTTGGATGATGCCGGATATTCCGTCTATAAGAATGACAACCCAAAGAATGGGGCGACCTATGAGATTCAAACCAAAGCCTATCTTTCTTTGGCGCAAGAAGATACTTCCGTAACCGCCCAATCTCTTAACGAAGCAGAAACGAATCCTCCTCTCGTTGGCGATGAATGGGAAGAAATCTTAATTGGCTTCTTAGATGCGATGAATGATGAATTCTCAGATAATATCATTTCATCTAAAACCGGCGATAAATACACCCTCACGATTGATTTTAGCGGAGAGGACATCCAAAACGCCATCCAAGATTTTTTAGATTCCTTAGATAAGGGCTGGTCATACACGATCAATCTTCCATCAGAGGGGGATAAGACAAACCAAATCGTCATCACCAAGGATGAACTTCAAGCCATTTCCGACAAATTGAAGAATGCGGCTCATTTGGAGAATTTCCATTATGAGCTTACCTATAACGATAAGGTTCTTATCGATGGCGCTCTCCATTTTGACATAACCATCGACCAATCGATTTATAAAGACGCATTCGATGAAAAAAAGAACGATCCCGATTACGACGAGACCAAAGACGGCACGATGATTGGCTTAACGGAGATCAAACTCGATCAAAAGATGAATTACTCCATCTATCAACTTGGCTTAGATGACATGGATCAAGAGGTTTTGAAGAAACATCTTTGGTCCTACGCCGGGCTTCCTTCCAAAGAAGATTTATCTAACTCAAGCGTTTATCCCGAACAAACGCTTCCACCCAAAAAAGAATCGACTTCGAATTAAGAATAAGCGGCCTCTATGGGCCGCTTTTCGTTTGCCTCTTGCCATAACGAAAATAGCTCAAAGGACCATTGCGTGAATCCATTTGGGTGTGGCTTTGATACGCCTTCAAGAGACTCTATCGCCAACGAGGGCGCTATGTGGATGAGGGATATTGGACCTTTTACGTGTTTCTTCATGGTCAGGAGTCTTTTGAGGGCGGTGAAACTAGGACACAAATTTTCACTAGGATGGATATGTCTGTTTCTTCGACGGCGCCTTTGATGAGAAACATAACATGCGAACCAACATTAGAAGACAAAAGACAATGAATGTAGTAAGAAGAGTTACGAGAATGCCCTTTCTTCTGATGGGAATAGCTTAGAAAACGGCGAAGAAAATCGCTTGGATACATCAGCGAAACGGCCCATAGAAAAAAGCGTCCCGTTTGGGACGCCGTTTGTTTCTCCAATAGAAAGGATTATAACTTTCTGTTGTAGTATTCGATGATTTGAGCTTCGTTGATTTCTTTTGGAAGTTCGTTTCTTTCTGGAAGACGAGCGAAGGTTCCTTGGAATTTCTCAGCGTCAATGGTCACATAAGCAGGGGTGGCTGGTTTTCCCTCCACGGATGCTTTAACGACTGCAAGAGGGGATTCCTCTTTGAAGCCAATCACATCTCCAACATTGCAAAGGTAAGAAGCGATATCAACTTTCTTGCCATTGACGGTGACGTGACCATGGTTCACTAATTGACGAGCAGCGGCTCTTGTGCGAGCAAAGCCCATACGATAGACGAGGTTGTCAAGACGGCTTTCCAAGATACGGAAGAAGGCAAGACCGGTAACGGTTGTCTTGTCAGCCTTGGCGATAATGAAGAGACGGCGGAACTGTCTCTCGTTCATGCCATAGAGTTCTTTTAATTTTTGTTTTTCGACCAACTGAGCGCCATATTCGGATGGCTTTCTCTTACGATCTTGGCCATGTTGTCCAGGGCCGTATGCTCTCTTTTTGAGTTCATCGCCAGTTTCGAGAACGCTAAAACCAAGACGACGGGATTTCTTCCATTTGGATCCAGTAAATTTAGACATATTGATGTCTCCTTTCTTTGCGTTAACAAAGTATAGAGGGCTTTTCCCATTTCCCGGGTGTTATCTCTATTCGGTACCGTTAGCTGGTCTTACTTGTTTTTGAGATAACGTCAGACGGAAACGTAGAAGCCTGCTAGCCTTCACGCACGAAATATTCTAGATTTAGGAAAACACATCGTCAAGGAAAAACATCTCGGTTTCGTCTTTCTTTTTCTATTTCTTTTTAACCGCGCGTGGGCACAAGCGTGTTATATTATTAAAGATTGGAGGATTCCCCATGCCAAAACCTATTTTGATTATTGTCATCGTTCTCTCTTGCATTGCCGCTATCGGGATTGCTTTGCTTTTATATTTCACGATCATTTCCCGAGGAGTTTTAAAGAAACAAACCCGCGATATTATCGGTACATTCGAAAGAGAACACGCCATTCTTTTTGGCGATATCCAACGTTATGTCTCTCGTTTGAAAGCCATTTCTGAATTGAATTTGCTTTATGTTGATCAATTTACCAAATGGCAAATGAAATTCAAGGATGTCCGCGATGGGAGTGATGCGAATGCCCAGGGAATCGTAAATTCCTTAAACGACGCTTTGGAGGCTAGGCATTGGGCCGAATTAAAGGGATTTATTCCAAAAGCCAAAAAGGATATACAGGAATATGCCAACAACGTCGAGCAATTAAAAAGCGATTTGGAAGGCGTTTTTAAAATTGAGGATGAAGTGGTTTCTCTTTCTTTGCAAGAAAAAGAAAAGTACCGTACCATCAAACAAAAATTCTTTAATGAGCAAGACGATCTTTCCCTTGTCGCGGATTCGATGAACTCTCTTTTCAAAATGATCGACAACGATATCTTGAGGGCCGACGAGCAGAAAGAAAAGGCCTGTTACCAAGAGGCAAAGGACATCTATATGAATCGCGTGGACGATCTTTTGAACAAAATCGATCTCCTTTTGGGAAATCTCCAAAAGACCTGCTTGGAATTGACGACCGTTCTGCCAGATAAAATCTCCTCTTTGAGAAACCGTTACCAACAAATGGTCGCCAATGGCTACCCATTGAATCACATCCTTCCTTCTCGCGAAATTGACGCCATGGACGAAAGCCTTCAAAAAATGGTCGAGAACGTCAAGGTGCTGAACAATAACGGCATTAGCAAAAACATCGAATCTATGCGCAATCGCATTGATACTTATAACGAGCAATTCGATAAGGAAGAACAAGCCAGAAAAATCTTTGAAAACCAATATGAGGGGGTTTACCGCGAAGAGAACCAAATTCATCAGAATTTCGTCAATCTCTCCAATAGTTTAGACACGATCAAAACCTACTATCTGCTAGGAGCGGAAGATTTGGAAAAATTCAAAGAAATCAGCCAAAGCATCAACAGCGTTTCCTCTTCCAAAACGCTTTTGGATAATTACGTTCATTCCAATTCCGCTCAGCTTTTCACCGTTCTTGTCGAAAAAATGAATTCTCTCAACGAAATGGTTCAAAAAGCCAAAAGCGAACTCAATTCTTTTGAAAATTATCTGCATTCTTTGAAAGAGGACTCCCAAGAGGCGTCTAACCTTATTCGTGACTATTTCAACAAAACGCGCGATAAAGAAAGCGAGCTCCGCCTTTTAAACGTCGATGTTTTGAATAAGCGTTATGCTCCTCGCTTCCAAGAGATCTATTCGATCATCGATGCTTTGTATGCCGATTTGATGAAAATGCCAATCAACGTCAAAAAAGTTCAAAGTGAGATGGCAGACTTAAAATCCAAAGGCGATTCTTTGCTAGCGGATGTCGAAACGACGAAAAGCGACCTTCAAAACGCAGAGAAATCCATCCTCAACGCCAACCGTTACCGAAATGATGATACCGCCACCGATCAGCTCGTTTCCCAAGCTGAGGCGATGTTTGCCAACACTTCTTATAAAGAGGCTTATAACGCTTTAAAAGACGTGCATGGGATAGAATAAAGGAAAAAGAATGATTTATTTTGATAATGCCGCGACAACAAGGCCGTCCCTTGCTGTTTTAGATTGTTTTGAAAAAGAAAGCGAGCGATGTTTTGCCAACCCTTCCTCTCCTCACGCCTTTGGAAGAGAGGCTAGCCGCAAATTGGAGAACGCCCGTCTTTCTATCTTGAAAAGTCTTTCTCTTCCTAATGATTATCGCGTTTTATTCACTAGCGGCGCCTCCGAAAGCAACAATCTTGCCATTAAAGGAATCGCCAAAGAATATTTTCATAGAGGCAAAAGAATCATTACCACTCAAGTGGAGCATGCTAGTGTTTTAGAAGCGTTCCGCTCTTTAGAAAAAGAGGGTTTCGAAGTAATTTTTCTTCCTACGAAAAAGGATGGAACAGTCGATCCTGAAACCTTGAGAGAGAACATGAATAAAGAGACGACTCTCGTTTCGATTATGGCGACCAATAACGAAACGGGATCCAATAACGACATTCTCGCTCTTTCGAATGTCGTCCATTCCTTCCCGAAGGCTTTCTTTCATGTTGACGTCACCCAAGCCATCGGAAAAAGAGATCTTCCTTACTCCTCCATTGATTTATTCTCCTTTTCCGGACATAAAATTCATGGTTTAAAAGGCACAGGGGCTCTTGTTTTGAAGAAAAAGATTACTCTTTTACGGCAAATAGATGGCGGCGATCAAGAATATTTCTTCCGGGCCGGAACGGATAATCTTCCAGGGGATGAGAGCCTTGCTTTGGCCTTAGATGAGGTTACAAAAAAGCTTGAGGAAAATATCGCTCACGCTAAGGAGATTTCTTCTTTTCTTCGTTTAGAGCTTGAAAAAAACGATGAAATTTTGATGAATTCCCCCCTTGAGGGGAGCCCATTCATTCTTAATTTTTCCTTGAAAAGAAAGAAAGCCTCCGTTGTTACGGAAGCCCTTTCCCACGAAGGGATCTATGTTTCGAGCGTCTCGGCTTGCAATAGCAAAGGAGAGCCAATCTCCTATGTTCTTGAAGCAATGGGCTTTCCCAAAGAAAGAGCCATGAATTCCATCCGCCTCTCTTTCTCTCAGGAAAATACCTTAGAGGAAGCAAAAATCTTCTTAAATGCCCTCCAAAGCATCCTAGAAAGGACAATCAATCGATGAACTACGACCATATCATGATTCATTATGGCGAATTAAGCACCAAAGGAAATAACAAACGCGCCTTCATTAAAGAGCTAGCCAAAAACATTCGTCACGCTTTAAAAGGATATTCCCGCTTGGAATATCACGCCGATCACGACCATACTTATATCACCTTAAACGGCGAAGACCCAAAGCCTATCATTTCTCTTTTGGAAGAAGTCTCCGGGATTCAAAAGATTTCCCTTGTCTACAAAAGCGAGAAAGATTTTGACACATTAGCCAAAAACGCTTTAGGGCTCATTCAAAACGAAGAAGGGAAAACCTTTAAAGTCATCGCGAAACGCATTGACAAAACCTATCCGAAACATTCTTTTGACATTTCTTGCGATTTAGGCGGATTTATTCTTAAAAACACCGATTTAAGCGTCGACGTCCATCATCCTGACATTTCTCTCCATGTTGAGATCCGTGCCGAAGCGGCCTATCTTTACGCCCATTCCTACTTAGGCGCCGGAGGCTATCCTCTTGGCATGAACGGGAAAGTGATGATGCTTTTGTCGGGTGGCATCGATTCCCCGGTTGCAGCCTACCTTCTTCTAAGGAGAGGAATCCGTATCGAATGCATTCATTTCGCTGCCCCGCCTTATACCTCCGATGCGGTATTGGATAAACTAAAAGACATCCTTGCCAAGCTGAATGTTTACCAAGAGGATATTCGTTTGAACATCGTTCCTTTCACAAAACTTCAGCTTGCCATCTATCAAAATGTCGAAGAGCCTTATTGCATTACCATCATGCGGAGAATGATGTTCCGCATCGCCGATAGATTGGCAAAATCCCATCATTGTCTGGGTCTTGCGACAGGAGAATCCGTGGGTCAGGTCGCCTCACAGACTCTTGATAGCATGATCGCCATCAATGATGTGACAAACTATCCGGTTCTTCGTCCTTTGGCGGTAGTGGATAAGCTTAGCAGCATTCAGATGGCCGAAAAGATCGGGACTTATGAGATTTCCGTCCGCCCTTTTGAAGATTGCTGCACCATCTTTAAGCCAAAACGCCCAAAAACCAAACCCAAGATTTCCGAATGCGAATATTACGAAAATCATTTCGAATGGCAAAGCTTGCTTGATGAGGCGCTTAAAAACGTTTCCGTCATCATCGTTAAAGATGGCGTCTCCACTTTCTATGAGCGTGATGATATGCAAGATAATGCCGAAGAAAAGAAGAAAAAGGCCGGATAATCGGCCTTTTTAAATAAAAAGCGTTCCATAAGGGAACGCTTGGCATTTTAAGAAAGTTTATTTCTCCAAAGCTTTCTTGGCGATATCGCAGAGATTGGCGAATCCGGTTGCATCATTGATGGCCATTTCGCTTAACATCTTTCTGTTGAGTCCGCCGTTTTCCTTAGAAAGAACACCGGCTTTCGTTAAGCCATTGATGAACTTAGAATAGGAAATGCCATTGATACGGCAGCCAGCGTTGATACGCTTAATCCAAAGCTTACGGAAATCGCTCTTACGATCGCGGCGGGATGCATAAGCATAGTTATATCCGTGGAGAACTTGTTCTTTGGCGGTCTTGAAGAGAAGGTGCTTAGAACCAAAATAACCTTCCGCTTTCTTTAAAATCTTCTTACGACGTGCGCGGGTTGCGACACTACCTTTAACTCTTGCCATAGTTGCTTATTCTCCTTCCTTATTTAGAAACCCATTCCTTGACCGTCTTTTCATCCTTCTTGTGGAGATAATAAGCGGTTGCGAGATGCTTTCTTTGCTTTCTTGTCTTACGTGGGGCTAAATGACCCATTCCAGCGTGGTGGACTTTAACTTTTCCGGTACCGGTGAATTTGACACGCTTCGCCATGGTACGGCTTGTCTTCATTTTTGGCATGAATGTTTCTCCTTTATTTTCTCTTAATCGGCATGAGGATTTCCTTATACCATTTTCCTTCCCAGTATGGGGCTTTTTCGACCGATGCGACATCCGCGCAGACTTCATTGAATTTCTTCATGACATCTTCGCCAATTTCGGTATGGGTCATTTGCCTTCCACGGAAGACAACGCAAACTTCAACGCGGTCGCCTTTTTCAAAGAACTCACGTCCTTTGCGGGCTTTGGTTTCCAAATCGTGTTGACCAATCTGAGGGGTGAGCTGAATCTGTTTGAGCTCTTGGACTTTTTGGTTCTTCTTCTTTAGCTTGTCTTGTTTTTGCTTTTCGAAGCGAACCTTTCCATAGTTGCAGATGCGGCAGACAGGCGGAACGGCCGTTGGTGCCACACAATAGAGATCAAGTTGGTAACTCATCGCCAAGCTATTGGCTTCGCGAGAAGACATAACTCCAAGTTGCTCTCCTTCAGGACCGATTACGCGAACTTGCGGAAAACGCACGTTCTCATTGATTGGATCGCGTCTTTTATCTGGACGTCGATTGTTATTGTTGTTGTAAGGTATAATTTCTTCCTCCTTCAAGTAATAAAATAGCGTGGGCAATTTCCACGCACGCATACCATTTTCTGTAGCGGTAGGGCCGATTTCCTTAGGAAGTCCGGCGAGTTCGTGGGAACTGCTTTCTACTTTATCAACGTTCATTATTATCCCCTTTTTTCTTTTACTTTCAAGGGCATTTTCACAAAAAAGCAAACTTTTTCGTTGTTATGGAAGAAAAGATAACAAAAAAATAGGATGTATATCGAATAAATGGAAAATAAATCGTTTTCAAAAGAGAATGAATCTTTCTCTATGCCACATCCCAAAAACCGTACGGAATTTGCAATTTTTTTGAAAATTATAGATAATATTAACTAAGGGGTAAAAAAATTGGCTTCACAATACGCTATCTATGACACCTTAATCGACGACATCACGATGCTTTCGGATGGAACGGGGCTTACAGGTCTTATTTTTGGCGCTGTCGATCCTATCGATTCCGTGAATGAGGAAAACGTCCTCCTTTACGACTCTATTTGCGAATTGAATCAGTATTTTTTCGGCCAAAGAAAGAAATTCGATATCAAACTCGTTTATACTGGTTCCCCATTCGAAATGAAGTTGTTTGATTATATTCGTACCATTCCTTATGGCGAAACAAGGAGTTTCGAAGAGGTGGCTCTCGCAATCGGGGAACCAAATTCCTCAAAAGCCGTTGCCAATGCTTTAGCGCATAACCCCATTCCTATCTTTATTCCCGATCATCGAGTAGTTGGGAAAGATGGTTCTTTGAACCCTTCTTGCTCTTGCCTAGAGCTAAGGAAATTCTTTCTTGACCTTGAGAAGAAGTATCGCGATAAATAATCTTTAAAAAAACAAAAAAGTTCCGATTGCTCGGAACTTTTTCTTTACCTAAAATTAATATCTCGCTTTGGTGTCAATCGACTTTTTTATAATCTTCTTGAATTCATCTAAGCTGACGGTGATTTGCTTTTCGTTTCCAAAGACACGATAGGTGACGGTGCGATCTTTCACTTCGTTATCTCCAACAACCAAGGTAAATGGAATCTTGTTCACTTGAGAATTGCGCAAACGATAACCTAACTTATCTTCCGAATCATCCACTTTGACACGGACACCCATATCAAACAATTCTTTTTCGACCTCATGGGCATATTCCCCATGATGGAGATTAGAAACAGGAAGAATGTTCGCTTGAACTGGTGCCAACCAAGTAGGGAAAGCCCCACCATAGTTTTCGATGATGATGCCCAAGAATCTTTCAATCGATCCGAAGACGACACGATGAAGCATGACAGGCTCTTTCTTCTCGCCATCTTTATCCACGTAAGTGCAACCAAAACGATGAGGAAGGTTCAAATCAAGCTGAATGGTGCCGCATTGCCAAGTACGGCCCATGGAATCGCGAAGCTTGAAATCAAGTTTTGGCCCATAGAAAGCGCCATCCCCAGGGTTGATGGAATATTCATGTCCGGAATCGAGGCAAGCTTGCGCAAGGGCTTTTTCAGCCTTATCCCAGAATTCAGGAGTGCCGATATAGGAATCAGGTCTGGTTGAAAGAACGATTTTATAGGTTAAGCCGAAGACATCATAAACTTCATCGAAGAGCTTCATGATGTTCTTTACTTCATCCTCGATTTGGTCGGGTCTAACGAAGATATGCGTATCATCCTGCGTAAAGGCACGAACACGGAAGAGACCGTTTAAAGCGCCAGAGGCTTCATGACGATGGACGTGTCCCAATTCGGCAAAACGCAAAGGCAAATCACGATAAGAGCGAATGCTGGATTGATAAGAAAGGATGGCGCCTGGGCAGTTCATTGGCTTAATAGCGAAATCTTTGCCATCGATTTTTGTCGTATACATGTTCTCTTTATAGTGATCCCAGTGTCCGGAAATCTCCCACAATTCGCGAGAAAGAATCGTAGGGGTCTCGATTTCGAGATAACCGTAACGACGATGGACTTGACGCCAATATTCAAGCAAGGCGTTCTTGACAATCATGCCATTCGGCAAGAAGAAAGGGAAACCCGGACCGTAATCGGAAATGAAGAATAATCCCAGATCACGCCCTAATTTGCGGTGATCGTTCGCCTTTCTTCTTTCTAGAATGTCGAGGTGTTCTTTTAACTCTTCTTCGCTCCACCAAGAAGTGCCGTAGATTCTGGTTAATTGCTTATTTTTCGAATCGCCTCTCCAATAAGCGCCAGCGACAGAAAGAAGCTTGAAATGCTTAATCAATCCGGTGCTTGGAAGATGCGGCCCACGGCAGAAATCGGTGAAATCGCCTTGGGTATAGCAAGATAGTTTTTCGTTTTCGTGCTCAGCGATCAATTCCAATTTATAAGGATTGTCATGGAAAATCTTGCGAGCTTCAGCGGCATCTAAATCTTGGCGGATGAAGGCGTTATTCTCTTTCGCGCATTTCTTCATCTCGGCTTCTATGGCAGGGAAATCCGCTTCGGTGATGGTTCTCTCGCCGAAGTCTACGTCGTAATAGAATCCTTCTTCGATGGCTGGGCCAAATCCAAATTTGCAATCTGGATAGAGATGCTTCAAAGCTTGGGCCATTAAGTGAGAAGTGGAGTGATTTAAAATCTCAAATGCTTCTGGGGTTCCGATCTTTACGAAAGAAACCTTATCTCCGTCTTTTAATTCACTTCTCATATCGGAGATTTTCCCATTGATGAAAAGAGCGATATCTTCTTTTTTGCCCTCATTGTCAACGAGTTTGGCGAGATCGAAGCCGTTCATTTTACCTTGGCACTCAACCTCTTTGTCTTGATAAATGATTTTCATATTTATCCTTTTTCTCTTTCCGGGCGAAAAATAAAAACGCCCTAATTGAAGGACGCTTCCGCGTGGTACCACCTTGCTTCATTTGCTAGGCAAATGCACTCTCCCGCTGTAACGTAGCTTGGCTTCGCCTGACTCATCGCCAGGAGCTCAGGAGTGGTACTTCGTATGCCTATAGGCATTTAAGCATGTCTCCGTCAACGCGCTTACATTCTATGTTAATTGTGGGATAATGCAAGAGAAAAATTAAAACTTCCTTTTTGATAAGGATGCCTATTGAGCGCCCTAAAGGAATCCATCGCCAATAGTTTTCCACTCGGCCTTTATAAACGAAACACGATATAACTTATTTGCGGGCGTTGCCAAAGGAGAGGCGAGGCCGAAAAGCTTTGGGCTTTAGAAAAGACAACCAAAACATATTTCAATTCGAAGCGAACGCCTTTTATTGAAACTTGTTTCTTTGGGATCACGCCTGATTTTCACGACACGCTAAATGCGTTTTGAACCAGTTTAAAAGTATCTCGTCGTTTTCCCTATCGCAAAAATCGGGATATTCAGAAACGATATATTGCAAAAGAAAAAAGCCCGCCATTGGCGAGCTTTTGGAAGATTTGAATCAGTCGATATCTGAAATTACGGGAGTGGTGACAATGCGCATGAAGTTGGTTTTTCCAGCACCCGTAGGAGTTCCCCCTGCGATGATGATGCGGCTTCCTTCTTTGACGCCAAGGTCTCTTGCGATCTTAAGGGCGATGGCTTCCATTTCTTCGATGAAGTCAGGCATCGTGGTGGAGATTAAATGAGCATAAACACCCCATAGCCAGCCACTTTCTAAGGCAACCTTACGATTGTTGGTGATGGAGATAATTGGACAGCATGGACGAGCTTTGGAAATGCGTTTCGTGCTCTTCCCTGTTTGGGTGAAATTGAAAATCAATTGAGCGTTGATAAGCAAAGCGGTATTGGCGATGGAATTGGCGATAGCGTCATTAACCGTATGATCGGAGCAATCGTAGGCTTCTTTTGCCATATTCTCATAGGGGAGCTCGCTTTCCATAGCGCGAGCGATAGAAGCTTGCATGGAAACGGCTTCGACTGGATATTGCCCGGAAGCGGATTCTCCTGAAAGCATGACGCAATCGCTAGATTCATCGATAGCGGTTGCGACGTCGGAGACTTCGGCGCGGGTTGGACGTGGATGGGTGGTCATCGAATCAAGCATCTGAGTGGCGGTGATAACCGGTTTGCCAGCTTGGCGACAAAGCTTGATGATACGACGTTGGACGAGCGGTACTTGCTCTGGTGGGATTTCATCTCCCAAATCTCCTCTTGCCACCATAACGCCATCGGCTTCTTTGACGATATCTTCGATCTTTCTCACGCCTTCTGGGTTTTCGATTTTAGCGAAGATCGGTATATTCGGATTGCCGTATTTGGCAAGGATTTTACGCATATCGCGGATATCCTCAGGACGGCGGACGAAGGAGGCGAAAATCGCATCGACGTCATTTTCGACGCCGAACTTCAGATCTTTTTCATCTTGCTCAGAGATAAACGGAATAGACAAATCATCATCGGGAATGTTCATGCCTTTTTGATCGGAAATCCAGTGGTTGTTTTGGGCTTCCACGACAAGTTCGCGGTTCTTTTCGTCTTTTTCGATCACTTTCAAAAGAAGATTTCCGTCATCGACGAGAATGGTGTGGCCGATGGCGACATCATCATACAATCCCGCATAGGAACAGGTGAATTTCTCAGCTGTGCCAAGAACTTTCTCTGCGGTGATACGAAGAATTTGTCCCTTTTTGACGACGACTTTCCCGCCTTCCATCATTCCGGTGCGGATTTCTGGTCCTTTTGTATCAAGTGCGACAGGAATGTAGATGCCATATTTCTTTTCGAAAGAGCGGGCAATCTCCAATTTTCTTAATTGCTCTTCATGAGTGCCATGGGAGAAATTCGTTCTCACAACGTTCATTCCCGCTTGGAAAAGCTTATACATCATCTCTTCGTTATCGGAGGCGGGTCCGATTGTGCACACGATTTTCGTCTTTTTCATGTTAAACATAATTCTATCTCCTTAATTATTTATTTGTTTTCTTGATAAGCTCGATCATATTTTCATGTGGGTTGCGTTTCATTCTCAAGGCTTCGTTGATATCATAGTCAACCAGATTAATACCGCGAATTCCCACGCATCTGCCACCCTTTCCGTTTACAAGAAGATCAACGGCATAGGAACCCATTCTTCCAGCTAAAACGCGATCGCTAGCGGAAGGGGCTCCTCCTCTTTGGATGTAGCCAAGGACGGTGGCCCTTGTGTTAAAACCGGTATTCGCTTCAATCCTTTTGGCAAATTCATGAATGTCAGGATAAATCTTTTCCGAGACGATCATGATGGCGCGCTTGTTGGAATCCTTCTCTCTCATCTTTCGCAAAACGGAGAAGACATCCTCGTCACTCATTAGAAAATCGGGAGTGATGATGATTTCCGCGCCTTCGGCAATACCCGAATACAAAGCGAGATCCCCGCAATGGTTGCCCATAACCTCGATAATGGAGCAGCGAGAGTGGGATTCGGTCGTATCACGGATTTTGTCTACGGCATCGATGATGGTGTTTAGCGCTGTATCAAAACCGATGGTGAAATCGGTCGAGGCGATGTCGTTATCGATTGTTCCAGGAAGGCCGATGCAGTTAATCCCAAGCTTCGTGAGATCAAGCGCCCCGCGATAGGAACCGTCTCCGCCAATCACAACCAAAGCCTCGATTCCTTCTTTTTGAAGAATTTCGACGGCTTTCTTTTGAAACTCGATGTTCTTGAATTCGGGCAACCTTGCCGTTTTAAGAATCGTTCCGCCACGATTGACGATATCCGAAACGGAAGAACGGTCCATAGGAACGATTTCTCCGTTGATCAACCCTCTATAACCGTTATAGATTCCATAAACGTCCAAACCGTAAGAGAGCCCTGTTCTGACGACGGAACGGATGGCGGCGTTCATTCCTGGGGAATCGCCTCCCGATGTTAGTATTCCGATTTTTTTAATCATTTTGCCAACCTTCAACGCTTAGATTATAAACTTAGGCCAGGCAATGGATAATAAAAATCGTCTTTTTCTTTTAAGAAAAGGCTTTCAAAAGATGTGGAAAACTTTATTTCCTTTGTGAAGAAAACTCTTTTTATCCACATCGCATCGCATCTTTTTGCTTTTTACATGCTGTGGAAAAAATTAAAAAGATTAGATTTTATCGAAGGAAAATATATAATCAAACAAAAAGAAATGCTAGAATAACAACATTATGATAGAAGCCAAGCCAACAGATCGTTACAACGTGTTGAAAGAAAGCTCTTATTCCTATGAGGATGACGCCTATTTATTGGATTTTTACGCTCCGATTCTTTCTTTAAAAACAATCGGAATCTATTTTGCTTTGAGAAATGAAGCAGGGGAAGGCGACAAGCCTTTCTCTTCTTTTTATCTTCATTATCAGGTTTCGGAAGGGGAGTTCTTTTCTTCTTTGGATGGATTGGAGGCTATTGGCCTTATGAAGACTTTTTTCTTGAAGAAAAGCGACTCCGATTCCTTTTCTTTCGCCCTCTATTCCCCCCGTTCTCCGCAAGAATTCCTCTCCAATGAGCTTTTAAACGGCACTTTAATTCGTTTCACGGGCGAAGAATACGTTCGCTCTCTTCAAAGAAAGTATGCCTTAGCTCCTTTGCCTGAGGGATATCAAGATGTCTCTAAGAAGTTCATGGATCAATTTCAGCTGAATATGAGCGGAAATCTTTATCTCTCCTTATCGGCAAACAATCCTCTGACAGGAAGAAAATGCCCTTCCATCAGCCTTTATTTCGATAAGAGGAAATTCTTAAGCAAAATCAAAGAGGAACGCCCTTCTTTCCAAGAGAGCACCCTTAGCAAAGCGGAATATGTAAGGATCGCCCGTTACGCAAGTTTGTATGCTTTCGATGAAGAAACGATGGCCTCTTTCCTTCTTTCTTCAAGAAACGTCTTCAACATGAATAAGGAATATGGCTCAAGAGTCGATTTCCACGCTTTGGAAAAGCTTTGCATGGATAACGACAATCATGAATACCTTCATAGAAAGGCCGGAAAACCAAGCGAAATGCATGGCGAGAGTGGGATTGCTACCGTTATCCGTGCCATGGATTCTATGAGTTCTCTCGATTTCCTCACCCTTCTTCAAAAAGGCGGAAAGCCGGCGGAGAGCGATTTGAAGCTGATTAATACCTTAGTCGTGGAAATGGGTTTGCCAGAGAACGTTACGAACGCCCTTATTTTCCATGTATTGAAAATTCATAATAACGTTCTTAGCTCAAGCTATGTGGAAAAGCTTGGCGCTTCTTTGGTTCGTGAAGGGGTGGAGACCGCTTTGGATGCTTTGAATTATCTCGAAAGAAACACCAAAAAAGCGGGGAAAGCCCAAACGAAAACAAGCAATAAAGAAGCCCCAAAAAAACCATCTCCTCTTCCAAAAGAGCCCCTCTCTCAGCCGGAAAAGGAAACGCCTTCATCGAAAGAAGATGAGGACTATGACGCCATCTTAGACAACTTATAAAGGAGAATGAAAATGGAAGAACTCAAAAAAATGAACGCTTTAGGCTTTCTCCCTGATCAAGACAGAGTGAATTCTCTTTTAAAGGACATCACGAATGACAAGGCTTTGATGGATATTCTTCACAAATTAGGCATTCAGGACGAGGAAATTCCTTCTTATTTGCCTCTTTTGGCGACTTACCAAGACAATCAGAACGAAATTAAAAAGGATCCCAACGCTCTTCAAATGGTTTTGGAAATCTCCGATGCGGGGAAGCTTACTTGCCATTACGAAGAAACCGAAACGGCAAAGGAAGAAAGACGCCTCAATGAAAATTATTACCTTAGGGATTTCCCTGATGATTGGCTCTCTTCCTCTTTGAAGTCTTTCCGCACGGCCAGAGAAAAAGAGTTCAAAAAACACATCGCTCTTTCTTTAAAGGGAGAGTATCAGAACTGGTTTTATGTCTATGGTCCTTTGGGAACGGGGAAGAGTTTTGCTTTCGCCGCTTTCTTAAATGATCAGGCAAGAAAAGGGAAAAGAGTCGCTTTCTTGAATGCGAACAAGCGTTTTGACGAATTGAAGGGATTGGCGATCAAAGACAAGATGAAATTCGACCGAACAATGCAAGAGCTCTCCTCTTTGGATTGTCTGGCGATCGATGATTTCGGCTCGGAATTCAAGTCCGATTACGTTCGTGACCAAATCGTGATTCCTTTGTTAACGGAACGTTCCAAAAAGCACAAAATCACTTTGTTTGCCTCCGATTATTCCCTTGCTGAAGTCGAACAGCTTTATTCCACGCGTTATGGGGCGAATATCCTCGCTAGAAAATTAGTGGATATCATTCGCAATAACCTTAAATCCGATGAAGGAGAATATCGTCTTGAAAGAGGCTTAGAGAATTTTGTTTCCCGCTAAAAAGGCGTAGGAATCTAGGATTTTCCTGCTTTCTTCTTTGCTGCCGGTGGTTTCTAAATAAATCGTGGCGGCTTTTTTTAATTCCTTGATGGGGAAAGAAGAATTCAGCTTTAAGGCCTTTTCGATATCGACTCCGCGCTCTTTTAGCCTTTCCTTACGGACTTCCAATGGAGCGTTGACCCCGATAATGAAATCGCAGCGATCCAAAAAAGGGGAAGTCAAAAGAAGAGGCATATCGATCACGAAATTCTTTTCGGGATGTTTTTTGATTTCCTCTTCCGTGCGTTTATAGACATAAGGATGAATGATGGAATTTAGGATGATCGTCTTTTTTTCGTCCTTTGAAATGATGCTGAGAAGCTTTTTGCGGTCAAGATGGCCTCTGGAGAAAGCGCCTGGGAAATGTGCTTTTAATTCTTTTTTGACGTCCTTGTCTTCGTAAGATTCATGGGCGTATCTATCCGAATCCAAATCGACAAATCCTTTTTCGGAAAGATAGGATGTTACCGTGCTTTTCCCACTTGCGATAGGGCCTGTCACGCCAATGATGATGCCATGTCCTGGCTGCTTTTGGCAAAGAGGGCAATAGAAGGTGCTTCGCCCATTCATAAAGATTCTCCGAATGGGCGTTTTGCATCGAGGGCAAGGCTTGTTTGCTTGCCCATATACCTGAAGCTCGTTTTGCATCTTTCCCGATATGCCTTCTTTTGGATGGTAGCTTCGAATGGTGGAACCACCTTGGGAGATGGCTTCAAAGAGGATGCGCTTAGTTTCTTTGAGAATGAGATCGCTCTTTTCAAAAGGAATGTCTTTGCAAGGGGTTCTGGGGTTCACTTGACTTGCGAAAAGTATCTCTGAAGCGTAAATGTTCCCGATCCCTACGATGAGGCTTTGGTCTAGTAGAGCTTGTTTAATCGGATGTTTGCCCTTTTTTTGGAGAAGGGAGAAAAATTCTTCCGGAGAAATGAGGAAAGGCTCTTTCCCCAAAGAAGAAAGAGAAGGCGTTTTAAGATAATCTTTTTCGTTGGAGAGCTCCAAGGTCCCAAAAGTCCTCACGTCGTTATAATGCAAGCAACTTCCGTCCATAAAATCGTAAATCAAGATATCGTGTTTCTTTTGGGAGGAATCCTTTTCTTCGAAATAATATTTTCCTTCCATCCTAAGATGGGCGATCACGACTTTATCGTCCGTCAGATGGAAAATAAGGAACTTTGCCCGTCGCGTGACCTTTAAAAAAGATTCGCCTACAAGCTCTTTTTGAAAGGAAGGGGCGCCGCTTAGAATGTTCTTTTCCCGAAAAATGCGGATGTCCTTTATTCTTTTTCCGGGAAGAACATCATTTAAATAACCAACGATAGTCTCTACTTCTGGAAGTTCAGGCATAATCAATCCTTTGCGTCATACCAAGAATGGCCGACACCCGCTTCGACGGTAAGCTTGACAGGCAAGGAAACGGCGGAGGTCATGATTTTGGAGATGTTTTCTTTCATATAATCCAATTCCTCTTTTGGCACGGCGAAAATCAATTCGTCGTGGATTTGAAGAACCATTTTGCTTTTCAGCTTCTTTTCTTCAAGGAATCGGTCGATACGAACCATGGCGATTTTAATCAGATCAGCTGCCGAACCTTGGACGGGAGCATTTAAGGCGGCTCTTCTAGCCGCTTCTCTTTTCACGAAGTTAGGGTCGTTGATTTCTCTTAGGTATCTTCTTCTTCCAAACATCGTGGTAACGTATCCCTTCGTTTCGGCGTCATGAATGATTTGGTTCAGATAAGCGCCTACTTCTGGATAAGATTGGTAGAAGTTATTAATAACGCGCTTAGCTTCTTCGAAAGAGGATCCGATTTGCTGAGCCAAACCGAAAACGGTCGTTCCGTAGATGATGGCGAAATTGATGGCTTTCGCTTGCCTTCTTAAAGCGGGCGTGACTTCATCGACATGGAAAATCTTCTTTGCCGTCTCTGTATGGACGTCATGGTTGTTGTTAAAAACATCGATATAGGCTTGGCAAGAAGACAAAGCGGCTAATATCCTCAATTCGATTTGGTGATAATCCAAGGAAAGAAGAAAGATATTCGGATCGTCGTAATAGAAAGCTTTGCGTATTTGCCTTCCTTCTTCATCTCTTGCGCTGATGTTTTGAAGATTCGGGGAAGAGGAAGAAAGACGTCCCGTGGAGGTTTGGGCCTGATTGAAATAGGAGTGGATTTTTTTGTCTTCTTTGATATAAGGAACAAGCCCGTCAATATAGGTGCTTAGAAGCTTTGCGTATTTGCGGTAATTTAAAATCATCGGAATGATGGGATGGAGGTTCTGTAGTTCCATTAGCGCTTCAACGGAAGTGGAACCTTTCTTCGTATCCGGTAGGCCTAGCTCTTTATAAAGGACATCCGCGACTTGCTTCGAGGAGTTGATGTTGAATTCCCTCCCCGCCAAAGAATAGATTTTTTCTTGGTATTCTTTCTTTTTCTTCTCGAAAGAAACCTTGAAATCATCAAGAACCTCTTTATGAATCGGGAAGCCTTCCAATTCCATTTTGGCAAGTACTTTCATCAGTGGCATTTCCACTTCGGTGTAGAGGGAATAGGCATCGACGCTTTTAAGATTCTTCATCGCTTTTTCTTCCAAAGATAAAGCGAAATAGGCCATTTTCATCGAAGACTTCATCTGATTTTTGCTAAAGAGAGAGATTTCCTCCTCTTCCGAGGAAATATCCACTCCGAAAGAGGAGTAAACGAGATTCGGATTGCTATTCAGGGAAGAATCCAGCAAATAAGCCGCCAAAAGAAGGTCGTTTTCAATTCCTTTTAAGGAGATACCGTGCAATGCCAAGGCGTAAATAGAGGCCTTTCCATCGTAAACATCTTTTTGAATAGAAGGATCCTCGAGCATTCTTTTGGCGAAGGGGTCTTGCAAAAAGGCATCTAAAGTTTCGTAATAGCTCCCATTTTCATTAGCAAAGGCAACGCCATAAACCTCCCCATCGTGGTAGGAGGAGTAATCCATATCCAAAGCCAAACCGATTTTCTTTCCAAAAGGGATGCCCTCTAAGGAAGGCACTTGTTTCGAAATGATTTCGGCGTTCGTTTTTTCCTTTGCCTTTAGGTTTTGAGGCAAGCGGAAAAGCAATTGCTTCAGCTCATATTTGTTCGCAAAGGCGGAAATTTCGGAAAAGGAATAGCCTTTATATTCCAATTCATCGAGAGAGAAAGGCAATTTCACGTCGGTTAAAATGGTGGCAAGCTCGTAACATTGCTTGCCTTGCGCGGCATAGGTGAGGATATTTTGCCAAATCTTTCCTTTTTGGGTTGGCGCAACTTCGAGGATTTTAGCGAAAGAAGAATAATCTTGAATCAGTTTGACGGCTGTTTTCTCTCCGATTCCCGGGATACCGGGAAGATTATCCGAGGAATCGCCTCGAAGCCCTTTGTAATCGATAATCTGAAGAGGCTCAAAGCCATATTTTTCTTTCATGTTCTCTTTTGTGACGAGATCCATGTTGGATAAGCCCACCTTCAGAAGATAGACCGAAATATGGGAATCGATTAATTGGAGATAATCCTTATCGGAGGTGAAAACCTCCACCTCATATCCGGCTTTAGAACCCATTTTGGCCACCGTTCCGCAAATATCATCGGCCTCAATGCCGTGCTCTTCATAGCAAACGATCCCCAGTGCTTTGCATAGTTCTCGCGAGATAGGGAATTGTTTCTTCAAATCTTCCGGGCATGGTTTTCTGTTCGCTTTGTATTCCTTGTATTCTTCTTTGCGGAAGGTGTGGGAATCCGCGTCAAAACCGATGAAAATCGATTCGCCTCCTTTGAAAGAAGAAAGAAGCTTGGTGAGCATGTTCCCGAAAGCGAAGATGGCGTTCGTCGGTATCCCGCTTTTTGTGGACATGATGGCTCCTCCGCCATAAGAAGTCGCATAATAAGCGCGGAATAAAAGACTGTTCCCATCTATGACGAATAGTTTTTTCATATGTTGCCTCCCAATAATCTGACATCATCGACGATAAAAGATCCGTTTTTCCTTGTGTCTTTATGAGCGCGGAAAAGAATGACCGCGTCATTTTTTAGGAATGGGTAGTTCTTTTCGAAGACTTCCGAAAAAAGAACGAATTCCCTTTCGGAGTTGGCGTCGTATAGCTGCATAAACGCCATCTTTTTGCCACTTTTGGTGTTGATTGCACGAATGGATTTAATCACGCCTGCGCTGACAATCGGTCCGTTTTTCTCTTCCATATCCGCCAAAGAGACGGCGTTTTCTTTTTTCAAGACATCCTCATATAAAGAAAGAGGAGAATCGCTTACCATCATCCCTAACGCATCGTATTCCCTTTGCAAATTGATGCCTTTATCATCCAGAACGTTTTCCAAAACGGGTTTGGAAATGCCAATATCCATCAAGAATTGCTGCCCATCCGTCCCAAACAGCATTTCCGCATACTCCATCGCGGCATAGGCGCTTGCTCTTAAGGACTCTCTAGATGGGCATAAGCTGTCAAAACATCCGGCATCGATGAGCTTAACGAGAATTTGAAGATTGAGTCCGTATTTTTTAGTGCGTGCCGCAAAATCAAAGATATCCTCGTATTTCCCATTCATTCTTCTCTCGTCGATAATCGAAGAAAGGAATCTGCTTTGGAGTCCCTTAATCAAAGAAAGGGGGAAGCGGAGGTTGTTTTTATCGATCACGAATCCCATCTCAGAGAAATTGATATCGGGAACGGAAAGGGAGATGCGCATCTCTTTCAATTCGCTGAGGGTGTTGGCGAATTTGCTGTCTCCTGGAGAAAGGGAATCCAGAATCGAGCAGAAGAATTCTTTGGGGTAATGAACCTTCAAATAAGCCATTTGGCAAGTTAAAACGGCATAGGAGAAAGCGTGTGATTTATTGAATCCGTAATGAGCGAAACGGAGAATCAAATCGTAGACTTTCTTTGCAAGCGCTTCCTCTTTGCCATTTTGAATGCACCCTTGGATAAAAGAGCCTTTCAAAGCCTCTAGCTTATCGACGTTTTTCTTCGAAATCGCTCGGCGGAACAAATCGGCTTGCCCAAATGAGAAACCGGCCATCTCTCTTGCGATTTGCATAATTTGCTCCTGATAGACGATAATGCCGTAGGTGTCTTTTAGGATGGGCTCAAGCTCTTTGGACAGATATGTGATTTTCTCCCGTCCCGCTTTCCTTTTGGCGTAAGAAGGGATGGAATCCATCGGACCTGGTCTAAAAAGAGCCAAAAGAGCCGCCACATCCTCGAAAGAGGTGGGTTGAACTTCTTTAATCGCCCGCTTCATTCCTAAGCTTTCCAATTGGAAAAGACCCATCTCCTTGCCATCGCGAATGATTTGGATGGCTTCCGGATCGGTATAAGGCAAGGAATAGGGAGAAAGGGCGACACCCTCATATTTTCGAACCAAAGCAAGGCATTCGTCGATAATCGTTAGGTTCCTCAATCCCAAAAGATCCATCTTTAAGAAGCCTTGTTCCTCCAAATAGTCTTTTTCTAAGCAGGCGACATAACCCACTTCGTTATTGTTTGTGGTTGGCAAAACCTCGTATAAGGGCTTATCGTTTATCACGATTCCTGCGGCGTGCAATCCCGCTTGGCGGGGGAGGCCCTCTATTTTAGAGGCCAATGAGACAAGGGTTAAAAAATATTTATCCCCGTCGATGATGGATTTGAATTTAGGGGAATGAACATAGTTAAAACGCAATGAATGATAGGGGTATAGCATGGCGTCGATAAGCAAAGAAACTTCTTTTTTATCATCATAGCCATAGACTCTCCCAACATCACGCAAAGCTTGTTTTGCTAAGATGCTTTGGGTGGTCAAAACGTGACCGATCCTTTCTTTACCCCATTTCTTTTGGAGATAAGAAACGACCCTTTCACGGGAAATATCGGCGAAGTCAACGTCAATATCCGGCATGGATTGTCTCTCAGGATTCAGGAATCTTTCGAAAATGAGGTTATAACGGATAGGATCCAATTCGACGATCCCTAAAGAATAAGAGACCAAAGAGCCTGCTCCAGAGCCTCTTCCAGGGCCTACCGTGATGCCGTTATTTTTAGCGTAATTGACATAATCCGAAACCAAGAGGAAATAATCGGCATAACCCATATGGTTTATGACATCGAGTTCATAATTCAGGCGTTTTTCGTATCGTTCATCGTAATTTGGATGCCTTCTGGCTAATCCCTCTTTGGCGCATTTGGCGAGATATTCCTCGCTAGAAAGGCCCAAAGAATTAGGGAAATGAAGCAAGCCTCCGCGTTTTTGAAAGAAAACGAAATCCTTGCAAGCCTCACGGATTTCCTCCGTTTTTTCGATTTCCTCCTCGCTATAGAAAGAGGAGATTTCCCCGTTATTTAAAAAACATTCGTTCCCACTTTTTTCTTTGATGACGAGATTCGCGTTCTTTTGCACGGCGGAAAGGATCTCTAAGGCAATCGCATCCGCTTCCTTTTCATAACGAAGGAAGGGGAAGGCGACCGTTTTATAGGAATATCTTTGAGCAAAGCCCCTCAATTTCTCGACGTATTCTCTGTTTTCTCTCCAATATGGGAGAGCAAGATAGACATCAGGGAAATTCTTTAATTTGTTGGCTAATTCGAAAGCGTATTTCTTCTCTTCCTCGGAATTCAATTTGGCAAACACAAGAGGATTCGGGGAATAAACGAGCAAAAGCCCCTCGGCATGCTTTTGAATATCTTCCAAAGAAAGCTTCTCTTCGGAGATAAGCAAGGTAAGCGGGAGAAGATTCCGATACCCTTCCTCGTTTTTCACATACAGCGAAAAAGTCTCTTCGCCATAGGTGATATCCATGCCGAAAATCGGAGTGATGCCCGCTTCCAAAGAACGATGGGCGAAAGGCGCGTAACCCGATAGCGTCCCATTATCCGTCAAAGCAATGGAAGAGTAACCGTATTTCTTGGCTAAAAAAGGAAGCTTGTTTACTTCCAAGGCGCTTTGAAGATAGGAGAAGCCGCTATATACATGCAAAGGGATAAATGCCATGATTCCATTATACTAGATTCTCTTCTCCTATGGAGAAAGGGAGAGAGAAAATGTAGAATATCCTTATGAAACTAGTATCGTTCAACGTTAATGGAATCCGCGCCATCCTTAAAAAAGGATTTGAGGAAACTTTCAATTCTTTAAACGCGGATATTTTCTTTCTTGAGGAAAGCAAGTTCACGGAAAACGGCAAAGATCCTTTCCCGTTTGAGAAAGACGGATACCATCTTTATCAAAGAACCAGCCAGGTTAAAAAAGGCTATTCCGGGGTTGCTTGCTATAGCAAATTGGCTCCTTTAAGCGTGCATTACGGCCTTAAAAATCAGAAATATGATGAAGAGGGCCGGGTGATTACTCTTGAATTCCGCGATTTCTATTTTGTTGGCGCCTATGTTCCTAATTCCGGGGAAGAACTGAAACGTCTTTCTTTCCGTATGCAATATGAGAAAGACCTTGTGGAATATCTGACGGAATTGGATAAGAAGAAACCCGTTATCTATACGGGAGATCTCAATGTCGCCCATAATGATATCGATTTGAAAAACCCTTCGACAAACCACCATAACGCCGGTTTCACCGATGAGGAAAGAAACGCGTTTTCCAATCTTCTAAGCAAAGGGTTTGTCGATACATTCCGTGAATTGCATCCCAATGCGGTCACTTATTCTTGGTGGAGCTATCGTTTCCACGCAAGAGAAAAGAACGCGGGCTGGAGAATCGATTATTTCCTTGTTTCCAAACGTCTTATGGATAAGGTTATAGACAGCAAAATCCATACGGAGATCCTTGGCTCGGATCATTGCCCGGTTGAGCTTGATATCGATTTATAAAAGAGAAGCGTCATTTCTCCTCTGTTTTTGCTTTTTCCTCCTCGTCTTCTTCAAGAAGCAAAGGAATCGGTTTGAAATAGTGGAAGACGCATTCAAAAAGATAAACGACGGAAATATAGATCAAAGGAATGCTGATCCCAAAACGGAAGACGACGTTTTCAACATTGTCGATGCCTTGCGTCAAAACCCAAATATCGAGAGGAATCAGCGCTAACGGAACAGGCAAAAGAAGGCATTTATCAAGAAGGGAATTATGCGAGCGGTGCTTCTTGCTCGATAGCATCCAGATGAAGTCGGCGATAGGCCAGATCCCTCCGATTAAAGTCACGTATGTGAAGGCGTACCTTTTCCAGTCTTTGATTCCGATGACTTCCAAAAGAATGAGCAATCCGACAATCAGGAATATCACTCCGAAAACGGCCAATTCCCCGCAATAAATCAGAATGGTTTTCTTTTGCTCTTTCGTGTAGCTTGCTTTTTCCATGTTCTCTCCTCAATTCAGCGTATTGTTTTTGTGTTTCTTGCAAAGATAAGTATAGCTTCCATCAGGATTTTTAATGATTCTTGCCGGCTCTTCCGTATGCCAAGGGTTTTTGGAAGGGCAGAAAGGGCATTTCCAGTGCTTAGGAATTTCGATTTCCTCTTCCTCTGTAGAGTACTCATCGATTCCGTATTCCCCCTTTGGGTTGGAATAGGTGCCAGTTTCTTCTATGTCTTCGTTTTCTTCCTGAGGAAGGGAATAGGATTTAGGCTCTTCGTAATGATTGATATTCGCCCCTTTATATTTCACTTTGCGAAGGATCCCGTCGTTTATAGGCCTTTTGATATTCTCTTCTTCCTCATCATCGTCATTTAAAAGAGGATCTTCTGAAGCGCTATATCCGGTTTCAGGAAGGATATTTACGAAAGAGACGGCCTTTTGGGAGACTTTCTTCACCCCATCCTCTCTTTGCGTCGTCTTCTTCACCGGAGAGACGACGATAGCCGTGGAAACAAATTCGGCGCTTGGCTTATGAAGGATGTCGTCGCTTCTGAATGCATGGTCGGGATAATGTTCTTTTATGAGGGAGAAATCCTCGTCTTCCACGGTGTAAGTGGCTACGATAATCCAATCCTTATCTTGATTTTTAAGGCCTTTTTTCCGTACTTTTTTATCAATCATGGTAAGCATCGCGTCACCATTTTGGGCATAGACAAACAATTCCTCCCAGCCAAAATGGACGCCAACTCTCTTCTTGATGCGCTCATTAAGCTCACTCGCGCGATTTTGAAGAGCGATAAGCCTCTTTTCTTCCAAATCGTCCTTTTTGGCGAAGGATGCCGTTTTAACCTGTACTTTCTTTGTTTGCGCTTTTCTCTCGAAAGACTTTTTCTCTTTGGGCAAGGAATCGGTTTTGATTCTTTCCGAAGGAATAGCAGGGGAAAGAGTTTCTTCTCGGACGAGCTTTTTCTTTTCCTCTTCCAGGACTTCTTGATATTTTTTGACTTTGACGCCATTCAAGGAAATCTTTTCTCTGTCTTCTTCAGGGATTTTATCCAAAAGCTTTTTAAACCAATCGGTCAGGGTTGGGTAGCTTTCTAGACTGGCAGCCAGGCTATCTTTATGGACGAAAGAAGAGCTTTCATCCAGCAAATCCAAAACGGGGCAAGAAATCTCGCTCGCTTCGGGTTTCTTCTCTATTTCGGTGTGCCACCCATTTTTATAAGCGTTTAAATCGCAAAGGATGAATCGAGAATCGCCAACGTAATAACGTAAGGAAACAAAAGGAGCGATTTCTTCGTCGAAATAGCCGACTTTATTGTTTTTTCTTCTTGCTAAATAAGCACGGAAAAGAGCGTTTTGGGAGTTTTCAAGAATTTTGCTTAATGGGGAAGTTTCGTCCTGATAATTCTCAATTTGCTCTAAATAGGTTTTACTGATTTCAAATACGTTTGCCATAAATCTTAGTAAGTATACCATAGAACATTCGTTTTTCTTAAACGAAGGGAGAGAAGTTTTCAAAACGATAAGATGGTCCGCATCTTTTTCAAATGAAAAAGAAAGGATAAAAAACAATCCTTTCTATCGTATGAAAACGTCTCTTTTTTAAGAGAAAGAATAGGAAACCCCTTCTTTTTCTTTTAAACCCCTCCCATTAAGAAAGGAAGAGGTCATCAAGGGATTTCACGAAATCGTCTAATTGGTCAAGGGATTTGATTTTGCAACCGCTTGCCTGGGCATGCCCTCCGCCTTCCCATCTATTCGCAACTCCGGAAATATCCTTCTCTTTGCTACGGATGGAGATTCTCCAACAATAATCTTTTGGGTTAGCATCCTCCGTAATGGAGCACCAGGCATTGATTCCATCGATATTCGCAAAGAGATTGACATTGTTTTTCCCTTGCTCAGAGGTGATTTTCAGTTCTTTTTGAACGGAATCCGGCAATAGATAATAAGCAACCCCATGCGGAGACAAAGAGAAATGATTGAGGACATATGCCGTCACTTTCAAATCATCGATGTTTTTCTCATACATTTTCAGATAGATGTCACGGATGCAGATGCCTCTTTCGATTAGGGCGCTGGCGCAAGCGAATGTATGGGCGTTCGTGGAAGAATATTGGAATCTTCCCGAATCGCCGACGATGCCTATATAAAGGTAGGAAGCGGCTTCCTTAGAAAGGGTCATTCCCTTCCATTTCAAGAGGATATCGGTCATGATTTCGGCTGCAGCCGCGGATTCTTCATCCAATATCGGATGAGAAGCGATTTCTTTCTTGCAAGGATGATGATCTACTTTCAGGATCTTTTTGGCTCTGCTATAGCGGGGGTCCGCGATTCTTTCATGATCCCCGACATCGCAGATAATCGCCAAAAAAGGCGTATCGAAATAAGAATCGCTAAGCCTTTCGGTCTCTGGAAAAAGCCTTGGGGTGAAAGTCACGTGATTATCGCCGACGAAATGAACGTCCTTGTTTGGGAAGTTATCCTTTATGAAAGTATAAAGGCCCATTTGGGTTCCCATTGCGTCGAAATCCGGTTTAATGTGGCGAAAAATGACGATGCGATCGTACTTTTTTATGCAGGAATAGAAATAAGAATAGTTCTTTTTCAAATTCAATCCGTAATCGGCTATCTCTTTTGGTAATCTGGCCATATTATAAGGTTCCCTTGAAAGCGCTATAGCAATCGCGGGCAATCATGACTTCCTCATCGGTTGGAATAACGGCCACTCTTATTTTGCTATCGGGGGTGGATATTTCTCCTTCTTTTCCGATTAGCTCATTGTTTTTTGCCCAATCGATATGGATGCCCAAAGCCTCAGAAATGTTATCTAAGATCATTTTGCGGCAAATTGGGTTATTCTCGGTGATGCCGGCTGAGAAAATAAGCATATCCGCGCCGCCTAAACGAACGTAATAAGAGCCAACGAAATCAGCGACTCTTCTTGCCCAAAGTTTCAAAGCGTTGATGCATCTCTCATCGCCTTTTTCCGCGGCAGCTAAGATATCGCGGGTATCGTTAGAAAGGCCGGAAACACCTAAGAAACCGGATTTTTTATTCAAAATATCGTAAATTTCTTCGGAATTTTTCCCGGTGCAAACGCCAAGATAATAATAGACGGACGGGTCAATGTCGCCGCAACGCGTTCCCATCATGACTCCTCCTAATGGAGTAAGACCCATGGAGGTCGCCACGCATTTGCCATCCTTAATAGCGCAAATCGAGGCGCCGCTTCCTAAATGAAGGGTGATGATGCGTTTGCTTTTGTCGCCATGGAAATAATCTTTGATGGCTTTATCCGCCAAATAATGGTGGGAAGTGCCGTGTGCGCCATATCTTCTGCAATCGTATTTCTCGGTGTATTCGTATGGGATTGCATACAAATAATCCTCGGGTTGCATGCTTTGATGGAAAGCGGTGTCGAAAACAGCGATTGTGACGGCGTTTGGCAACACCTTTTTGAAAGCGTGATAGCCAATTAAATGAGCCGGGGCGTGCAATGGATCAAGGGGGATGAGCTTGGTGATTTTTTCCTCTGTATCCTCGTTGAAATAAGCGGATTTGGAGAAATACTTGCCACCTTGAACCACGCGGTGCCCAATGGCCTTTATCTCATCGAAATCTTTGACGATCTCATAGTCTTTTAAGGCTTTTAAAATCAATTCAACGCCGACGTTGTGATCCATAATCGGGAGATATTCGTCGTGTTTCTCCCCTTTGTATTTCAAACGGAAATGAGCATCCTCATGCCCGATTCTTTCAACCAAGCCTTCGCAAATGACTTTTTCTTCCGGCATCTCATAGAGCTTGTACTTGATGGAAGAAGAGCCTGCGTTAACGGCCATGCATTTTATCATAATTTTTTACCTCTTTTTATCGCTAAACATTCTAATCTAACTTTCTCCTTTCTAAAAGGGAAAAGAACCCTAAAATGCCAATTAATCCCCTCTTCCCTTTGCGTGCGTACGTATGCATACGTTATAATTCAGCTAAGATGGAAAAAGGAGAAAGGGCATTATGGCTTATGGCATTCTTTATGACTTTTTGATGGGGCAATGCATTGAGGCGTATCGTTATTTCGGCGCGCATTTTGTAAGCAAGGAAATAGATGGGAAAAAAGTATCCGGAGTCGTTTTCCGCTTATACGCACCTTTGGCCAACGACGTTTCCGTGATTGGCGAGTGGAACAATTGGGACGTGAGAGAAAACAAGATGGAGAAGATCGATCCTTCTGGAGTGTTTGAAACCTTCGTTCCCGGCCTTCATAATTACCAATGCTATAAATTTCATTTTCTGAACGCCAAAGGCGAATATGTCGACAAAGCCGATCCTTTTGCTTTTTTCTCGGAACTTAGGCCGAATACTTGCTCGCGCCTTTTTGATGTCGAGAATTTCATTTGGCACGACGAAACGTTTCTGAAAAAAAGAGACAGAGGATTCGACAAACCCGTTTCCATTTACGAAATTCACCTTGGCTCATGGAAAGGCTTCATCGACGGAAGGTATCCTTCGTATGAAGAAGTCGCGGATTATTTGATTCCCTATCTTAAGGAGAATGGCTTCACTCATGTTGAGATTATGCCTATTTGCCAGTATCCTTTTGACGGTTCCTGGGGGTATCAGGCAACCGGTTTTTTCTCGGTTGATTCACGCTATGGCAATCCTTTCCAACTCATGTCTTTTGTTGACCGCATGCATCAAGCTGGCTTTTCTGTTATCTTGGATTTCGCTCCCGTTCATTTCGCTAACGATCATTTCGCTTTAAGGGAATTCGATGGCTCCTGTTTATATGAATATAGCGATTCGAAACACACTTTCTCCCCTTGGGGATCTTGCTATTTCGATTTAGGAAAAGACCCCGTTCGTTCTTTCTTGATGAGCGCTATGGACTATTATCTCGCCTATTTCCATTTCGATGGGATTCGGGTGGATGCCGTTTCCAATATCGTTTATTGGGAAGGGAATAAAACTCTCGGCGAGAATTGCGGCGCGACGGAATTCATCAAACGTCTGAATGGAAAACTGCACTTGGCCCACCCTTCGATTATCATGATAGCCGAAGATTCCACGGATTTCACAGGCGTGACGAAGCCTTTGGAATATGGCGGCCTTGGCTTTGATTACAAATGGGATCTCGGTTGGATGAATGATACTTTGAAATATTATTCGCTCGACCCAATCTATAAGAAATACAAACACCATGACATTACTTTCTCCATGGCTTATTTCTTTAGCGAAAACTTCCTTTTGCCTTTATCCCATGACGAAGTGGTGCATGGCAAAGGAACTCTGATTAATAAAATGTACGGTGATTACGAAACGAAATTTGCCCTCTTGAGGAATCTTTTCGCTTATCAATTCGCCCATCCAGGCAAAAAGCTCAATTTCATGGGCAATGAGATGGCCTCTTTCGATGAATGGAATGAGACTCGTTCCCTCCCTTGGAATCTATTGGCTTATCCTAAGCATGACTCCATGAAACGTTTGGTCAGGGATTTGAATCTTATTTACCAATCCGAGGAAGCCATGCATAAGGAAGAATACAATCCCGCCCATTTTGAGTGGATGATGGTTGACAATTCTGATCAAAGCGTGTTTGCTTTTGAACGGGATTATGGAGATTCCTCCCTGCTTTTCCTTTTCAACATGACTCCGAATTTTTATCCGATTTATGACGTGGGAGTTAAAAAGAAAGGGACATGGAGAGAGATTTTCAATTCCGATAAAGACGTTTATGGAGGAAATAATCAATATAATGGGCTGCCTCTTTTAGCAAAAGATGGCGCCCCAGAAGGAAGAGCGTATCATATCAGCGTGAAACTTGCCTCCTATGGCGCTATGATTTTTAAGTTGGAAAACCCCAAGAAAGAAACGGAAACAGCCAAAAGGAAGACTGTTTCAAAGAAAAAGAAAACGACGATGAGAAAGGCTAAGAATTAATCTATGATTTTTGATAACAAAGAAGAATTCAAAAAAGAATTCGAAAAACGCTTAACGGAACTATACGGACGCTCCGTCGAAGATTCCCACATCACGGAGAGATATGAAGTCTTAGGGGAAATGGTTCGGGATTTTGCCGGCGTCGGCTGGAGAAAATGCCGCGAGGATATGGCGGAAAACGGAAGAAAGCAATGTATCTATTTCTCCATGGAATTCTTGATTGGAAGATTGCTTTTGAACAATCTTCAGAATCTTGGCGTCTACAAGGTCGCCAAAGAAGGGCTGGCGGATTACGGGATCGATATCAACGAGCTCGAAGACCAAGAGCCCGATGCGGGACTAGGGAATGGCGGCTTAGGAAGATTGGCGGCGTGTTTTTTGGATTCGGCGGCTTCTTTAGGCTATCCTATGCACGGGAATACGATCCGTTATGAATATGGCTTTTTCAAGCAGAAATTCGTGAACGGAAAGCAAAGTGAACTTCCGGATGAATGGCTTTCGAACGGCTTCGTTTTCGAAGTGAAAAAGCCAAAACACGCTGTGGAGGTGGAATTCGGGGGCAATGCGGAAACCTACCTGAAACCCAATGGCGAATACGCTCTCCGCACCGTGAATGCCACCCATGTCCGCGCCATGCCTTACGACGTAAGCGTTGTCGGATATCATAATGGCGTTTCCAATACGCTTCGCCTTTGGAGCGCCGAGCCTAGCGAAAAGAACCTCCCAACGGATGTTTCTTTCGACGATTATCTTTCCACTTTGAAGGAGCTTTCATTTGGTTTATATCCGGATGATTCTACCGAACATGGCCGCATTCTTCGCCTTCGCCAGCAATATTTCCTCGTTTCCGCGGGCCTTCAATCCGTCATGCGCGGGGAATATGGAAGATATAAGACTTTGGAGCATCTGAAAGACCATTATGTTTTTCAATTGAATGATACCCATCCGATTCTCTCCATACCGGAAATGATGCGCCTTTTGATGGACGTTTATGGCTTTGGCTGGGATGAAGCTTGGGAACAAGTCACCCATTCTATTGCCTACACAAACCACACCGTCATGCCTGAGGCTTTGGAAAAATGGCCAATTCAATATGTGCAGAAACTTCTTCCGCGCGTTTATATGATTATCGAGGAAATCAACCGCCGTTTTAACGCTTATATGGTGGAAAAAGGGGTGGAGCCAGCGAAAGCCTACCAGATGCAAATCATCAAAGATGGTCAAATTCATATGACGAACATGGCCATTTATGCTGCCTTTAGCGTCAATGGCGTCGCTAAAATCCACACTTCCATTCTTGAAAACTACACCTTCAAGAATTTCTATGAGCTTTTCCCAGAGAAGTTCTCCAACAAAACCAATGGCGTCACCCACCGCAGATGGCTTCTTTATTCCAATGAGAAGCTCGCTTCTTTAATCACCTCTAAGATCGGGGATGAATGGATTATGCATCCAGAGAAGCTCATCGCTTTCAAAGCCTTTGATACGGATAAAAAGGTTCAGGAAGAGATCATGGAAATCAAGCATGAAAATAAGATCAAATTCGCCGATTTCGTGATGAAAGCGTATGGAATCGAAATCTCTCCGGAGGCCATATTCGACGTTCAAATCAAAAGGCTTCACGCTTATAAGAGACAGCTTTTGAACCTTTTCCACATCATGGCTCAATATCTTGAACTCAAGAAAAACCCCGCTCAATTCCATATGGAACCGCATGTTTACATTTTTGGCGCGAAAGCCGCTCCCAGCTATGAATACGCCAAATGCATCATTGAATTGATTCTTGCCGTGCAAGAGGTTGTCAATAATGATGATGATGCCTCCAAATACATGAAGATCGTCTTTGTGGAAAATTACGGCGTCACTTTAGCGGAACACATCATTCCGGCTGCCGATATTAGCGAGCAAATCTCCACCGCCGGCAAAGAAGCCTCCGGCACCTCCAATATGAAGCTTATGATGAATGGCGCTTTGACTTTAGGCACATTGGATGGGGCCAATATCGAAATCGCCAAGCAAGCCGGAGAAGAGAATGAAATCATCTTCGGATTAACCGCGGAAGAGGTGGAACGCAAAAACGAGGAAGGAAGCTACAATCCTTGGGATGTTTACAATAGCAATCACCTTGTAAAAGAAGTCATCGATTCTCTTTTCTCCGGACCTTGGGCACTAAAAGCCAATGGCCGTTTCCAAATGATTTTCGATGAAATCATGAACAAAGGAGACCAATATTTCATTCTGGATGATTTCGCCTCTTATTGCGAAGCTTGCAAACGCGCTGAGGAATTCTATCTCGATAAAGAAAGATGGGCAAAAGCCGTCATTGATAATATTTCCACTTCGGGGGTCTTCTCCTCGGATAGGACCATCGAAGAATACAATCGCGATATTTGGCATCTTAGCAAATACGGAAGCCATCGTTAACAAAAATATTATCCAGACAAAAGAAGACCGCCTTATAAAAGGGCGGTTTTCCTTATGAATCCGATTCGAGGAAAAAGGATGTCTTTTGAATAGATGGCTTCCTTTCCCGCTTTTTCAAATGGAGGAACGATCGTTCGAGAAAGGCTTATATTTTCACGTTTTTATCTTCGATTTGCTTTTGGTATTTATCGATTTGCTCTCCCATTGACATCCCTTTGAATTGGTTCATATACAGGCTATAGTAATAGCCTTTTTTCTCCATGAGTTCTTTATGGTTTCCATCTTCGAGGATGCTGCCATGTTCCATCACCAAGATGCGATCGGAGTTTACGATGGTGGATAAGCGGTGGGCGATGGTAATGGAGGTCCTTCCTTTCAAAAGAGGCTGAATGCGGTTTTGGATCTCTTCTTCGGTCTCCGTATCGATTGACGAAGTGGCTTCATCCAATATCAATAAGGATGGATTCCTTATCATCGCCCTCGCGAATGATATGAGTTGTCTTTGCCCTTGCGAAAGAGAGGCCCCGCCATCTTCGAGGAAGGTGTTGTATCCCTCTTTTTCTTTTTCGATAAAAGAATCGATGCCAACTAGTTTTGCCGCCTTTTTTACCTCTTCGATCGTCGCGTTTAATTTCCCATAGGCGATATTTTGATAATAGGTGGCGGAAAAGACGAATGGACTTTGTTGGACATAGCCTATATGCGAACGCAGCCACCCTAAGGAACGTTCTTTATAATTCACCCCATCTAGGAGGATTTCTCCGCCTGTTGGCTCATAGAATCGGCAAAGAAGATTCGCCAAAGTCGTTTTTCCAGAACCCGTTTCGCCAACGATTGCGACCGAAGTCCCCGCTTTGATTTTCAAGTTCAAAGGATGAATGACTTCCACCCCGTTTCCATAATGGAAAGAGAGATTCCGGAATTCGATGTCCCCGGAAAAACGCTCGTAGTTTTCTTTCTTTGGGGAAAGAATACCACCGTATTTAGCGATGACCTCGTCGGAATCCTTGATTTCAATCGGGGCTTTCAAAAGCTGCTCGACCTTTTCTGCCGAAGCCTGGTTCTCCATAAAAGAAGAGAAAGTATCGGACATGCTTTCAAGAGGGGAGAATATGGATTGGGCAAAGCCGACAAAGAGAACGATTGTGGCGACAAGCGTGGCCATATCAAGCTCTTCTTGCAAGGTGATGCTATCGATATCTTGATAGCCAATGACGACGATAATCACGATCATAACGGCTAAAATGAATTCCAATAAAGGCCTAAAGAAAGCGCCAACCCTTCCCGCGCGGAAACGTTTGCTCTTCAAATCATCGACAATATCTTTCGATTCTTTCGAAACTTCCTCTTCAAGAGACAAGGTCTTCACTGTTTTGGCGCCGTTAATGATCTCGGCAAGCCAGCCGACATAAGAAGAATAGGCGTTTCTTGCAATGCGGTGGCGTTTCAAAATCAAATGTTCGAACAAAGGAACGATAATGGCGATGAAAGGCAAGGAAGCAATGACAATCAAAGCGTATTTCACATTTTGAGAGAACATCGTGATGATCGTGAAAATCAGATCGAAAGACGACCAGAATATCGATGTCAAAGACCAAGAGAGGACGTCCCCTATCGCAGAAGTGTCGTTATTCATTCTGGCGATGAGCCAACCGGAATTGGTTTTATCGAAATAAGAGAAAGAAAGCTCCTGGACGTGATCGAAAAGGTCCTTTCTTAAAGAAACCATGATGACCATGCTCAAATAATTCGTCAAATAGAATGTGACGAAAATGCTGATGCAGCGAACGATAACGAAGACGCCTTGCGTGATAAGGAAGGTTAAGAAGGTAATGTCGATTTCCCATACGTTTTTGATGAAAATCACATGCAGCGGAAGTTCCCAAAGAGAAGAAACGGAAGATAAAACGCCATTTTGTCCAACCAAAGTGATAGCGGCCGCATTCATCGCAGGCACAAAAGCGGAGTCATAGAAAGTGGTAATGAACATCGTCAAAATGATAATGACAAACAAATCAACGCGCTTCATCGCGTATTTCATAACGCGGAACCAAATGCCGAAATTCAATTTGGTCGGAAGCTTTTCCTCGAGAATTCTGCTGCTCATTTTGAAACCTCCATCCTTTCTTGAATTTCAGCCAGCCTTTGATATAGGCCTGCTTTCTTCATTAATTCTTCGTGCGTTCCCATTTCTTCGATTCTGCCATCATCCAAAACGATGATTTTATCTGCCGTTTTCGCTGAAGCGATGCGATGCGTAATGAGGAAAGTGGTGGAATCTTTGACGTTTTCTTTTAGCCTTCGGCGAATCTCCAAATCCGTTTTGGTGTCTACGGCGCTTAGGGAATCGTCGAAAATCAAAATAGGGGCTTTTGTCAAAAGGGTCCGGGCGATGGCAACTCTTTGCTTTTGCCCACCTGAAAGCGTGACGCCTTTTTCCCCAACCAAGGTTTGATAGCCATCTTTAAAAGAGAGGATGGTGCGATCGATATCGGCGTTCTTCGAGGCAAATCTCATTTCGTTCTCACTCGATAAAGGAGAGGCGATCTTGATGTTTTCCTCAATAGAGCGGGAGAACAAGAAAGGATCTTGCAAAACAGGGACGACCTTCTTTCTTAAATAGCTTTTTCGAATATTCTTTAATTCGACTCCATCGATTTTGATAGAGCCCGAATCATAATCGTATAATCTCGTCAAAAGAAGAACCAAAGTGGATTTGCCTGCGCCGGTTTTTCCCATAAGCGCCACGGTTTCTCCGGCCTTTACGGAGAAAGAGACGCCTTCAATCATGTCTCCTTCGCCATCAGGATAGGCGAAAGAAACGTCTTTGAATTCGATATTTCCTTTAATTTGAGGGCATTCACCCGTTTCCAGATCCTCTAAAGGCTTCGCTAAAAGGATTTGAATGCGGTCCGCTGAAGCATAGATTTGACCGATATTGGATAAAGTTTGAGCGGCATCGCGGACTGGCCAAACCATCATGTTTACGTAAAGAAGGGTGATAACTAAGGTTCCAGAGTTTATTTCCCCGGTATAGACCAGATAAATCCCCCATAAAAGGGATAAAACTTTCGAAGCAAAGATGAAAACGTCGGAACTTGAGAAAAAGAAAGCGTTGAATTTCTTCCAGGATAAGAATTTTTCGCGATAATCCTTTAAGATTTCATCGAAAGAAGAGATTTCATAAAGCTCATTGTTGAAAGCTTTGACAATGCGCACCGAAGCAAGATTCTCCGAGGCTTTATCGGTGAGTTTTGCTTCGGAATCGTCGGCCAAACGATAAAGCTTCCTCACCCGTCCAGTCAATAACATCGAATAGAGGAAAAGGATCGGGAACAAAGAAACGCTGACCAAAGTCATCTTCCAAGAAATGGAAAGCAAGATGCTGAAGCAGAAAAGGACCATCCATAACGCCCAAGTGATGCTGCTCATTCCATTGGACATGAATTCACGGTAAACCTTTAAATCCCTCGTCGCCGTTTGCAAAAGGTCGCCTTCCTTGCTTTTTTTGTATTCGGCATAAGGAAGCCTTTCGATGTGATAGAAGATTTCTTTTTGGCAATGGGCGTTGAAACGGGCAGAGAATAAAGCTCTCATCCACATACGCAAAAACATCGATAAAACGTAAGCAGAGGCAACAACGATAATGGCTGTTGGCAACAAATATCTGCCATTTTCGTAAAGATAGAGGTTCCCTCTTCCGCCGGTGATTAAATAAATCACGGCTTTTTCCACGGATGCGGCTTCGTTTAATTTGTCTAAGCCTTCTACCGTATCAACCAGAACTTTAATCAAAAACGTTTGCATGACCGAAAAGAAACCCACAAGAGTTTGCAAAAAGATCTGAAAGTAAAAAAGAGGATGCATCCCTTTCAGCAAATGATGGGAAAGTTTCAAGAAATTTTTCATGATGACGGTGTACCTTAATAAGATGGGCAAAAGCCTATGATAGATATATATGAAATGCAGGGAAAGTCAATGTATAATGAAATTATGAGCAAACATTTCAATGATTGGTGGGAAAAGTCAATCGGTTATATGATTTACCCCATTTCCTATCAAGATTCCAATTCGGATGGCTATGGTGATATAAGGGGAATCATTTCGCGTTTGGATTATTTGAAAGAACTAGGGATCAACCTTCTTTATATTTGTCCTCTTTTCGAATCTCCTTTTCATGATGGTGGGTATGATGTTTCAAACTACTACAAAATAAACCCTCACTTCGGAAATATGGAAGATTTGAAAGAACTTATTCACGAAGCCCATGTCAGAGAGATCCGTTTAATCATCGACCTCCCTTTTAATCACACCTCGAAAGAACATCCTTGGTTTCAAAAAGCGTTGGCGGACCCTTTCTCAAAAGAAAGAGGTTTCTATTACTTTTTGGAAGGCAAGGAAGAAAATGGCAAACTTCTCCCTCCTAATAACTGGGGTTCTTTCTTTGGGGAGAGCGCATGGGAAAGAGTGGGGGAAAGCTCTACATTTTATCTGCATATTTTCGGGAAAGAGCAGCCTGATCTTCGTTGGGATAATCCGGAAGTAAGGAAAGAAATGATGCAAATTGCCTGTTTCTATCGCGATTTAGGAATCGATGGTTTTCGTCTGGATGCCTGTTCCCACCTCGCAAAGGACTTGTCTTTTGAGGATTCTTCTCTTCCTATGACAAACGGAATTGCCCTTGATTTCTCCAAATTCAGCAACCGTCCTGAGCTTCTCTCTTATTTAAAAGAATTTTCCGATGCCGTTAAAGGGGATGGCGAGCTTCTTCTTATCGGCGAATCCGGTGGCTGTCTTCAACCTGAAGAGGCTCTTTCTCTCGTGAATAAAAAAGACGGGCCCCTCGATATGCTGTTCAATTTCGATACGGTGAATGACAATGGTTCCTATGAATCCTTCGACAAGGCCGACGAAGAAATCAAAACCGACGTCATTTCTTTGAAAAGGAATTTCATGCGCTGGTACAGCCCTCTCCACGATAACGCCTATTTGCCTATCTATTGGGAAAACCACGACGGCCCTCGCCTTCTTAGCCAATATGGTTCCACGAAATATCGGGATGAATCCGCTAAAATGCTCTTTGTTACCTCTCTTTTCCTATACGGAACCCCGTTTATCCAATATGGCGATGAAATCGGAATGTCCAACCTTCATTTTGAGCATATCGAGGATTTCTATTTGGATGAGCCAACGATAAGCGAGGTCTCCTCTTGGCGAAAAGAAGGCATAAGCGATGAGAAAATCCTTCGTTATTTGAATCGTTCCTCCCGTCTTTCATCCAGAAGTATTATGCAATGGGAAAATAAAGAATATGCCGGTTTTTCTGATGCAAGGCCTTATTTCCCTCTTAATCCTAATTATAAAGAAGGGGTCAACATCCTTTCGGAAATGGAAGACCCTTATTCCATTTTGAATTTCTATCAATATGCGATTTCTTATCGAAAAAGCGCTCTTGTGAGCCAAAGCGTGCTCCATTCCCCATTGAAAATCATCGACCCAAATCATCCTGACGTCTTTTCTTATCTTCATGATGGGGCCATTAAATTGCTTGTCATCTCCAACATGAGAGATTACGAAGTCTATTTCTCTTTCTATTTCGAGATTCTAGATATCAAGCTCCATAACTATGGCGATGTGATTTTAGAGGATCACGTTTTCCATCTACGTCCTTTTGAAACCTATCTCCTAATTGTCAAATGAATCAGTATTATCTCTTTTTAGCAAGCACTCCATTGAAACGTCCTTTTTTCGAAGAAGCGATTTCTTCCGTCAGCGAAGAAAAACTGGATTTTCATTATTTCAATGATCGAAAAGGGTATTTTCTTGCGAACGAAAAACTATCAAGCACCCTGCAGCAAGTCCTATTTAACATTCATGATGATCTGAATGTGAACCTTACGGTCGTGGTTTCCCATTCCTTGGGGCAATTTGAGGAAAAAATGCTTCAAGAATCGATCTCCTATTTCCCAAATCAGTGCCTTTTCCTCACCGATATGCTCTTAAAGGAGCTTTCTTTTGGCGATTATTCTTCGATTCCTTTGCTTGCGAACGAATTCAAGAGCGTCCCTCAGGATCTTCTTTTGACAGCAGGGACTTTCCTTCGCTGCGGGCTGAACGCCTCTCTTACCGCCGAAACGCTTTTCATTCATCGAAACACGTTTAATTATCGTTTGAACTCCTTCATCGAAAAAACCTCTTTGGATATTCGTTCTTACCATAATGCCTTGCTTTTAGAGCTTTATTTCCAATTTACGAACAAGCGATAAGTCGATTTGTGCACTCTGCACAAGATAAATTGAAAGCCCTTTCTTATAATATTCTCAAAGCGAGGGCCATAAGCAAATTGTGGTGCGACGAAAATGAAAAAATTATTCAAAAGGAAAGACGAAAAAGAAACAAAGCCGAATGGTTTGACAACCGTAACCAAACAGGAAATCGAGGAAAGGGCGAAGGAAATCGAGGCGCTTATTCCGACAGAGAAATGGGATCCGAACGCTTACGTTTCTCTCCGCCATATCGATAAAATCTATGATAATGGCGTTCAGGCTGTCTTTGATTTCAATCTGGATATCGCCAAACACGAATTCATCGTGTTCGTTGGCCCATCAGGGTGCGGAAAATCGACAACTTTGCGTATGGTCGCGGGGCTTGAGGATATCACCAACGGGGAACTTTATATAGACGGGGAATATTCCAATGACAAATCTCCGAAAGACAGAGACATCGCCATGGTTTTCCAATCCTACGCCTTATATCCGCATATGACGGTTTACGAAAATATGGCTTTCGGGCTTAAGATTCGTCACCTCCCTAAAGAAGAAATCGATGAAAGAGTCCATCATGCGGCCAAAATTCTTCAGATTGAAGAATATCTCGACCGTAAGCCTAAAGCTCTCTCAGGCGGACAAAGGCAACGCGTCGCTTTAGGGAGAGCCATCGTCAGGAACGCCAAGGTCTTTTTAATGGACGAGCCTCTTTCCAATTTAGATGCCAAGCTCCGCGTTCAGATGAGATCGGAAATCATCAAGCTTCACGAGTCCCTAAATGCGACGACCATTTATGTCACCCACGACCAAACCGAAGCCATGACCATGGCCTCCCGTATCGTCGTGATGAAATTAGGGCATATTCAGCAAATCGGCACGCCGATTGAAATCTACAATAAACCGGCAAACGTCTTCGTCGCTTCCTTTATCGGCTCTCCGGCCATGAATTTGATGACGGCTCATTATGCAAAAGGGAAAATCAGCCTTTCGAGCGGCCAGCTCCTCACTCTTCCAAAGGAGTGCAAAGCAGGAATCGAATCCTTCTATGGCAATGATGAGGAGAGAGATATCACCTTTGGCATCCGCCCAGAAGATATTCACCAAGGCGATCAGGAACATGTTCTTAAATATGGCGGAAAGGCGATGGATATCAAGGTTGCTGTCGCTGAATTGCTGGGGCATGAATATTATGTCCATACGGATTTTGGCGGGATTGATTTAGTCGCTAAGATTCCTCTCACCAATGAAATCAAGATTGGCGATGACATCAAGATTTTGATCGATATGTCTAAAATCCATCTCTTCGATATCGAAAGCGGGAAACGCATCTATTAGATAGATCTCCCGGCATTGAAATAGCCTCCAGCAATGGTGGCTTTTTTAACGAGCAAAAGCCTAACGATAAAGAGAGGGATGGTAGAATCTAAAAAGAAAAAGCCAGTTTTATTCTGGCTTTTTGCTGTCTTTGTGGAAGCTTTTTCCCTTGGAGAAGGATTTCCCCCCTCTATGGAAATCTTTCTTTCCGTAAGAAGAGCGTTTCCCTCCCTTCTCAGAGAAAGATCTTTTTTTGGAGAAGCTCTTCCCGTCTTTATGATCATGGAAATTATCGTTTTTCTTGAAATACGGCTTTCTCTCTTTGCCTTCTTCGCTTCGCTCATGATGCTCATAACGTTTCTTGTTATCCGAATGGAAGGAACCTTCTTTTCTAGGACCTCGGGAGAAAGATTTACCGCCAAAACGAGATTTATGGAAACCTTTGCGGAATCCCTCTTTTTTAGGGAATTCCTTCTTTTCTCCTTCTGTGTTTGAAGGAGTCCCTTCGGCAGGTTTTTCCTCATCTTTCTTCACAAAACGAGGCTTTCTATCGCCGAATTTTCTCTTTTTGATTGGATGACGGAGCTGGTAATCCCTTTCTTCGTAAGAGACATATTCTTTTTCTTTCTTTTCAGGGTCGGTGAACAAGAAGGAGAGATCATCTAAAGAAGAATAGCAAGCAATGCCATTTTCCTCCAAAAGCCTTGTCGTGATTCCCTTTCCTGGAATCTTGGTTTGATTGAAGTGCCCGTCATAGATATTTCTTACCCCGCAAGAAGGGGAGCTTTCCGCTAAAACAGCAATGCGGATGCCAAAAAGACGACACGCTTCCAAGGCTTTCTTTGCGCCAAGGTTATATTCTTTTACTTTGCTGACGCCTTCTTTCGTTTTAACGTCCGGCCCTTGAATTTCGCAAGCTTCGCGAGGGATGCCCAATCCGCCCATGACTTCAGGGCAAAAAGGAATCAATTCATATTTTTCTTTCAATTTCTCAACGATCGGAAGGTAATTATTCTTTCCGTCATAACGGGTATTTTCACCAACTAAGCAGGCACTAATCAATATCTTTTCCATACGTTAAGGAAGTTTACTCTATTTCCTTTCCTTTTACTAGTCAAAGAGTTCGTAGGTTTCCTATAATAATAAGATGATGAAAAAAGAGCTTTGGCAAATTCAAATCGATGCGGAAACCTATTCTGTAACCGTCAATTATCGAAAAAGAAGAAGCATGGGCCTCCGTTACAATCCCGAGAGCAAAGACTTCACTTGCAACGTCCCCGTATATATCAAAAAGGATGAGATCTTTGATTTTGTAAAGAAGAATGCGAAAAAACTCGTTGAAAGAGGGAAAGCGAGAATCGCGCCAAACCCGGTTGAAGGGGATTTTGTCTATCTGTTTGGAGAAAAATGCGAGATCCCTTCTTTTTCTGCTTGGAAGGAAGAGAAACGGGAGGCGTTTCTCAAAAAAGCCCTTCTTTCTTTTCTTGAGGGAAACGTTGCGGAAAACAAAGAAAAAATGGGGATTATTTCACCTTACCGCATCCGCGTTCGTCAAATGAAAACAAGGTGGGGCGTAAATAGCCAACGCACCCTATCTTTAACCTTTGCTTTAAACTTAGTTCATTACAGCAAGGAAATCATCGAAAGCGTCGTCATTCATGAACTCGCCCACGATCGCGTCCATAATCACAGCCAAAATTTCTATAAGATTGTTCTTGCTTACTCACCCGATTATTATTTCTATCGCAAAAAGCTAACGAAAGGGCAATATAAATGAGTGAATTTCTCTCTTCCAAAGATAACAAGAAAATAAAAGAAGCCCTCTCTTGCCGAGATGGAAAAGGCGACTTTTTCCTCGTGGAAGGTTTTCATATGGTGGAAATGGCGGTGGAGAAGGCTTCAGCCGTTCGGATTTTTTCCTTGAAGGAATATCCTCACAAGAATATCGAGTTCTATCTCACGAACGAAACGATCATCAAGCGTCTATCTTTTTCTAAAACTCCCGAAGGAATCGTTGCTTTATGTGAGAAAAAAAGAGAGGAAAGGCCTTTTTCCGAAGCCATTGTCTATCTAGACGAGCTTCAAGATCCCGGAAATGTTGGCACAATCTTAAGAACTTGCCTTGCTTTTGGATACCGAGACGTTTTTCTTTCAAAAGGTTGCGCAAGCGCCTATTCCCCTAAAACCTTATCTTCTTCGCAAGGAGCGATTTTCAAACTCAATATCAAAGAAGGGAATTCAGTGCCTGAAGAAGACATCCTTTCCTTGAAAGAAAAAGGCTACAAGATTCTCGCCACGGATTTAAAATCCTCTTTCCCCTTAAAAGAACTAAGCATCGAAAAGCCTTATGTCCTCGTTCTTGGAAACGAAGGGAAGGGCGTGAATCCTAGGATTCTCTCTCTATCCGATAAAAAAGTTCGCATCGAAATGGAGGGCATCGACTCCTTAAATGTGGGGGTTGCCGCAGGAATTCTTCTCTATGAGCTCAAAAAGAAGTAACAAGTCTTCTTCTTTGTATTAAAATATCTACGTTCGAAGAAAAGGAAGAGTAAGCAAGATCTTCTTAGTTCTGGGAGAGACAAAAAGAGAGACTGTCTTCTAAGAAACTCGCCGAAGTTCGCCTTGGAGAATGGGGAAGAGATTCCCCCCGTCGTGGGTTATAGCCGAAAAGTCGCGTTTTATCAAAGGAAAAACGAATTGGGATGGCACCGTGGTTCATTCACTCCCTGCATCCCTTTTTCTATATTCAGAAAGGAAAATCCATGGAAAACGAAAAGAAAACCGTTTTAGAAGCGGAAGAGGAAGCCTTAAGCGCTTTAGAGAAATCCAACAGTTTCGAAGAACTGACGAGCTGGAAAAACACGTATCTTTCAAAAAAGAGCCATCTTGCCCAACTTATGGGACTGATGAGAAATCTTCCAGCCGAAGAAAAAGCCGCTTTTGGGAAACTTGTAAATGACACAAGGAAGAAAGTGGAGAGCGCTTTTGAAGAAAAAATGCAAAAGGCGCAAGCCAAAGCGCTTGAAGAAAAGCTTCAATCCGAGAAAATCGACCTCACTCTTCCTGGCAGAGATTATCATCAGGGTTTTATCAATCCGTATTGGCAAATCGTCGATGAAATGTCGGATATATTCGCCTCAATGGGTTTCGATATCGTCGAAGGGAGGGATGTGGAAACGGATCATTTCAATTTTGAGCTATTGAACGTCCCTAAGGATCATCCGGCAAGGGATATGCAAGATACTTTCTATATTTCCGAAAATCTTTTGCTGCGAACGCAAACTTCTGCCGCCCAGGCGCATACCATGCTTGAAAACGAAGAAAAGAAACCAATCAAGATGATTTGCCCAGGAAAATGCTATCGCCGTGATGACGATGACGCGACTCACTCCCATCAATTCGGCCAAATCGAAGGGCTTGTCGTAGATAAGGGCATCTCCATGGCCGATTTAAAAGGAACGTTGGAGCTTTTCGTTAAGAAAATGTTCGGAGAGAAACGCGAAATTCGTCTCCGCTCTTCTTTCTTCCCTTTCACCGAGCCATCCGTCGAAGTTGACGTTTCTTGCTCCAAATGCGGCGGGAAGGGATGCTCCCTTTGCAAGAATACCGGCTGGATTGAGATTCTGGGGGCTGGCGAGGTTCACCCTCATGTGCTTGAGATGTGCGGATATGACCCAAAGATCTATAGCGGCTTCGCTTTTGGGGTTGGCATAGAGAGAATCGCCATGCTCCGCTATGGCATCGATGATATCAGAAGGATCTATGCGAATGACGTTCGTTTCTTAAAAGATTTCATAGAGAAATAAGGAGATAAGATATGAAAATTTCATGGAATTGGCTGAAAGAATTCGTCAATCTAGATAATACGACTCCCGAAGAGGTTGCGAAAAAGCTTACTTTTGCCGGCATCGAAGTCGATGAAATCAAAAAGATTGCCTCTGGAACGAACCTGGTTATCGGAGAAATCCTTACTTGCGAGCCCCACCCAGACAGCGACCATCTTCACGTTTTGAATGTGGATGAAGGAAAATTCGGCGTTCACCAAATCGTTTGCGGCGCTCCCAATGCCAGAAAAGGCTTGAAAGTCATTGTTGCCCGTTCTGGAGCCGTTTTGCCAGAAGTCACGATTGCCCCTTCGAGCATCCGTGGAGTGGAAAGCGACGGAATGTGCTGCTCTTTAAGGGAATTAGGCGTCGATAAATCATCCTTGAACGAGAAGCAAATTAACGGCATCGAAGAGCTTCCTATGGACGCTCCCGTCGGAGAAGAGGATGTTCTTCATTATTTGGGCCTTGACGACATCATCATTGAAATCGAGCTCCTTGCCAATCGCCCGGATATGAATGCGATGGAGAATGTGGCTCGTGAAGTCTCTTGCCTTCTTAACGAGAAAGAAAACATTAAAGAATATCCTGAGACCATTACGGGGGAATCTTCTTTTAAAGTGTCCTCCTTAACGGATAAATGCCCTCTTTTTGGAGCCAGAGAAGTTCGTTCTATCGTAACGAAAGAATCGCCTGAGTGGCTGAGAAGAATTCTTTCTTCTGAAGGCATTAGGAGCATCAATAATGTCGTAGACATCGGCAATTTCGTTATGCTGTTAACAGGGCAACCCATCAATATGTATGATGCGGATAAACTTACCGTTCCTTCTTTGGAGGTTCGTGATGACTATGTTGGCGAATTCGTGGCGATGAATGCTCTAAGCTATGCCTTAAAAGAAGGGGATCTTGTTGTTTCTAGCGCAGGGAAGCCGATGTGCTTAGCCGGCATTATGACAAGCGAAGCCGCAGAAGTTACCCCTAAGACAAAGAACGTCATCATCGAAGCCGCATCTTTTGCTGGCGCCTCCATTCGAAGGACTTCCAACCGCTTAGGCTTAGCGAGCGAATCCTCTTCGCGTTTCGTAAAGGGCTTAAATAACGAGCAAACGGAAAGGGTTCTCCGAATTTGCTCTTATCTGCTAAAAGAGCTAGCGGAAGCGAAAGAGATTCTTAGCATTCCAACTTACGACCATCTAACGCACGATCCAAAGAAGATCGAAACCTCTTTAGGATATATCAACGCCCGCTTAGGAACTTCCTTTGATTTGGAAACCGTGATTTCCATCCTTCGAAGAGACCATATGGGAATCGAAAGGAAAGAAGGGGACAATTTCCTCTTGACGGTGCCTTTCTATCGCATCGACATGAGTGGAGAAGCGGACGTAAGCGAGGAAGTCATTCGCCTTTTGGGGTATGAGAACATCGTTTCCAAGCTCCCTAATGTTTCCACGAACCATGGCGGATATAGCCAAAAGCAAGCCAATAAGAATGCGATTCGTCGTTTCTTGAGAAACAATGGATTAAGCGAATGCATTACCTATTCTTTGGTGAGCAAGAAAAACAAAGACTCTTTCGAGCTTCTTCTTTCGGGAGAGAACTATAAGCTCTTGAATCCTCTCACAGAAGACAGGATGTATCTTAGAAAGAACGTCCTTCCCTCTCTTCTTGAGGCGGCTTCCTATAATTTCGCGCATCAAGAAAAGAACATCGCTCTTTTTGAAATCTCGGATGTGGACACCCCGCAAAGGAAAGGAAAGCATCTTGCTATCGTTCTTTCTGGAGAAGAAGCTTTGCAAGGTTTCCTCATTCGCCGGCCTTATGATTTCTATAGCGTGAAGGGTTTGTTTGAAGGAATCATTTCTTTGCTTGGCATCAACGAAAACCGTTTTAAGCTCCAAGCCTATAAAGACGCGAAAGAAGAGCTTCACCCAGGACGCAGCGCGGAAATCCTCCTAGGAAAAGAGAAGGTCGCCGTTTTTGGCGAGCTTCATCCGAACGCTTTGAAACAGCTTGGTTTCGGCAAGAATCCGGTGGCCGCCTTAGAGATGGATTTGGAGGCGCTTCTTGCTTTGAAGACGAGCGCTGAGAAAGCTTCCATCCCACCAAAATTCCCTTCGATCAGCCGCGATTTGGCCTTCGTTTTGAAAAACGACGTCCCTTATTCCGATGTCAAACGTGAAATCTCCCGTCTTGATAAAATCATCAAAAAAGTCGATGTTTTCGATGTTTATGAAGGCGATCATATTGAAAAAGGCAAGAAATCCATGGCTATTAGCATTACTTTCTTAGACGAAAATAAAACTTTGAAAGACGAAGAAGTCAATCTCATCATGAAAAAGATAACCGACATGCTTCTGATGCGCTTTAACGCTGAGGTGCGCGCCTAATGTATAAAATCAACAAAAGCGCCATAATAAAAGGGAGGGAACAATCGTTTTTTAACGATACGACTTTTGAGGAATACCCCAAGCGCTATCCCCTAGAGAAGGTTCTATCCTGCCATTACGAAGTGAATGCGTCACGCCAAGACGGCTTTCTGCTCTTGCTTTATCGAATCCAAGCGAAATTACGTGTTCATGATACAAGAGACAACGTCTTATTCGATTATTCTTTGAAACAGAAAGAGGAAGTCGAAGTCACCGATCAAGAAGAGGAAATGGAAGAAGGGATCTACCTTCCCGGCCCAAGCATTGATTTGGATGAGCTTGCTTTGGATATTCTTCAATCATCCTTGCCGTTGCGTTTGGTCAGGAAAAAAGACACCCCTCTTCCAAAAGGGATATCAGGCGTCTGTTTCGTAAGCGAAGACGAACTTCAAGAGGAGCGAAGCAACTTCTCCTTGGATGATTTGCCCTCTTTCCCGTCGGAGAAAGACAATTAAAGCTCCGTTTCGTTTCTAGTCTCCGTGCCTCGGAGACTTTTTTCATATTTTTGATGATTTTTCCTTTCATGAAATGACAGGCAGTGATACATTTATTGCAAGGAGTGGGAAAAAGTGGGAATGTTTTTCGGAACCTATGAAAGAAACCTAGATAACAAATTCCGTCTTCAATTGCCTAATAAATTAGTCAAAGAGATGCCGGAGCATTTTTACTTACTCCGCGGTTTTGAGGGCGCGCTTTCCATTTACGAAGAAAAGGATTTCCAAAAATACCTTTCTTCCTTGGAAAAAATGTCTTTCCTTGAAGAAAAAGCACGCACTTATATGCGTTTGGCTCTTTCTAGCGTAGAAGTTCTCGACACGGATTCCCATGGAAGGATTTCCTTAGGAAGCGCCATCGCAAAACGTTATGGCCTCTCTTCCGAGGTTGTCATCATCGGCGTTTTGGACCATTTCGAGATCTGGGATAAAGCGGCTTATGAGGAATATCAGAAGAAAAATGAAGCCTCTTATGAAAAGATTGCCGAGGATTTAGGCAAACTCTCAAAGGAGGAAGACTGATATGGGATACCATTACAGCGTTCTTCTTAATGAAACGATGGAAGTTTTGGACATTCATCCAGATGGGATTTATGTCGATCTTACCTTAGGAAGAGGGGGCACCTCCTCAGCCATCCTTGAAAGAATTCCAGACGGCCATCTTTATTCTTTCGATATGGATCAAGAAGCCATTGACGAAAGCGAAAAGAGGCTGGAAAAAGCGGGTAAGAACTTCACCATCATCAAATCCAATTTCGCCTTTTTCGTCAAAGAGCTTCAAGAAAGAGGGATAACGGAAGTCGATGGAATCACGGCTGATTTAGGCGTTTCCTCCCCACAATTCGATGAAGCGGAAAGAGGCTTCTCTTACCGTGAAGACGCGCCGTTGGATATGAGAATGGATAGAGAAAACCCACTCAACGCCAAAATTATCGTCAATACCTATCCTTTAGAAAAGCTTCTCAAAGTCTTTAAAGAATACGGCGAAGACCCTTTTTCCTATCAAATCGCCAAAGAAATCGTGAAAGAAAGAGAAACGAAGGAAATCGAAACGACAGGAGAACTCGTGGAATTGATCAAAAGGGTAAAACCTGCAAGGGAATTGGCGAAAAAAGGCCATCCAGCCAAACAGATCTTCCAAGCTCTGAGAATAGAAACCAACGATGAATTGGGAAACCTTCGCCAATTATTGGATACTTTCGACAAAGTTCTGAAACCAGGCGGAAGAATCGCTATTATCACCTTCCAAAGCCTTGAAGACAGACTGGTCAAAGACAAATTCCGCTCTCTTTCCGTAATAGAGGGAAATCGGGATGATCTTGAGGTTAGGCCAAACGAAATAAAGGAAGCCCCTTATCGACAGATTTCTAAAAAGCCGATTGTGGCAGGGGAAAAAGAATTGGAAGAAAACCATCGTTCCAAATCGGCTAAATTAAGATGCATTGAAAAGAAAGGAGAAGATGACCATGAAAGATAAATTGGAAAAAAGCGGCCATAAGCGTGGATATTACCGCAAACAATTGCTTTTGAAAGCGTCTTTGATTGCGCTAGGATTCTTCTCGCTTTGCGCCATTCCGATCGGCTTATCCTATCGTGTGGCAGAAGTAGCCCACGCTGAAAAATACGAAAGCACGAGCCAAAATAGCAGCCTTCAAGAAGACAGTTCGGACTCTTTCTCGGAAGAAGAAACGGAAACATCTAAAGAGAGCCAAGAAAATTAAGGCTCTCTTTTTCTTTCTTTAAATAGACCATTTTATTTCTTTTCATTTTATTGAAATAGAACGATATTATCTAATTTTAATCGAATCAATATAAAACATATAAAAACAACTAAAAAAGTACTAAATACATTCCAAGTAACTTCTAAATGTTGTTGGCAAAAGAATGTTCTTATTCTAAAATAGAATATGCTTATGGAAAATGTTCGTTATTCGCGTGCTTTGGAGATAACTTCCTCCTATATCAAATATGCGGTTGGCTATGTTTCTAACAATGTGCCGCATTTGCTTTTTTACAAGAAGAAACCGATACATGGCATCGTTTCTTTTGGAAAAATCGTTCAACGCGAGAAACTGGTGGAAGCGCTAAGCGAATTCCATAACATTTCCGATGCGTCTTTGGATTTTAAAGTGGAGCCAAATGCGGTTTCTTTGGTTTTGCCGTCTTTGGGCTTTAAGGTCTTCCAATGCGATAAGGCCTCTAGCGTTGTCGCTTCGGATGACACCATCGCCCCCGTTGATGTGGAGAACGTGATGGCTCTTATTTACAAGCAAAACGTGGAGCAAGGGAATACGATTGTCGATGTCGTTCCTGACTATTATGTCGCCAATCGCCAGGCGTATAAAGAGCCTCCTCTTGGCGTGAAGGGGGAATCCCTTACGGTCAGAGCGAAGGTTTATACCCTTCCTCAGGATTTGCTTGCCGATTTTAGCCAAGTGGTGCAAGATGCCGGATTCCGCGTTTTAAGAAGCGGGGTTGCTTCTTATTGCGCTTCGCAACTTATCAAGCTTACCCCAGGATATCCGGAATCCTATGTTCTTTTCGATATGGGATCAGATCTGACTACCGTCTCTTTTGTTGGCGATGGCGAACCCTATTCTTCGCGTTTCATCAAGACTGGCGGGGCTTTTTTGAGCGAGAAAATATCGAAAGAATTGGGCATTCCTCTAGAAGAAGCCAATTCCATCAAAGAAAGATTCGGCTATGATCTTGCTACCCATCAATTCGAAACCCCTCTTTATATGGGCACAAACGAAAACGGGATTAAAATCAAGATTTATCAAAAAGACGTCAATCGCGTAATTGAAGGCTACTTCAATGAATTCCACAATTATTTGGACGTGGCATTAAAACAATTAAATGCCTCGAATGGGCAAGATTACGGCGCATATCCCATTCTTCTTACAGGCGGGGGAAGCCGTTTAAAAGGAATTGGAAATTTGCTTGCCCCCAGCTTTGGCAATCGCAAGATGTTCGCTTATCTTCCGAACGTTGTCGGAGGAAGGGATGCGTCTATGACGAATGTCTTGGGGATGATTGTGGCAGAAGGGAAAAACAGAAAATCGAATTTGATTGAGAATTGCCGTGGTGTCTCATCGCTTCGTAGGGAATAAAAGAGGAGACCATTATGAATGATGAAGAGTTGGATAATAATTTAGATAGCGATATCAATAGTGATGATTTAGACAGTTTTGAGCCTGTGGCGAAAATTGTCGTCATTGGCATTGGCGGGGCAGGAAATAATGCCGTCAACCGCATGATTGACGACAACATCCAAAACGTTGATTTCTATGTCATGAACACCGATAGACAGGCTTTGGCTTCCTCCAAAGCCCCAAATCGCGTCATTTTGGGCAAACAAACGACCAAAGGCCTTGGCGCAGGAGGAGATCCTACGGTGGGGAAAATGGCAGCGGAGCAATCCACGGAAACCATTAAAAAAGTGGTTGCCGGAGCGGATATGGTCTTTATTGCGGCCGGCATGGGGAAGGGAACGGGGACCGGTGCCGCCCCCGTGGTCGCCAAAATCGCAAAGGATTCGGGTGCTTTGACCGTCGCTATTGTCACGAGGCCTTTCACTTTCGAAGGAAAACGACGCACGGAAAACGCCATTCAAGGTTTGACGAACCTTAAAAACGTCGTCGATTCCATTATTATCGTTTCAAATGACAAGCTCCTTACTTCAGCTGGCGGAGCTCCCATCGATCAAGCCTTCCAAGAATCGGACCATATCTTGGCCCAATCGGTGAAAACGGTTGCCGACCTTATTTTGGTTCCGGCGATGATGAACCTTGATTTCGCTGACGTGAAATCCACTTTGAAGGATTCCGGCGTCGCTTTGATTGGCTTTGGCATGGGAAAAGGCCCAAACAAAGCGGAAGAAGCTGCCTTGAATGCGATTAACTCTCCGCTTTTGGAAGCGAAAGTCCAAGGCGCCAAACGTGCTATCTGCGCCGTTACATGCGGTCCGCAAGTGACGATGTACGAAGCGCAGAAATGCGCGATGAAGATCGTTGAGGAAGCAGGGGGAATCACCGACATGAAATTCGGCGTTTCCATCAATCCGAATCTCGAGGATTCTCTTGTCGTCAGCGTCATCGCCTCAGATTTCGATGGGGATCGCGACTTCATTTCAGCCCCTGACGACGGACCGATTATCAATCCTCTGCCAAGCACGGACGGCGTAACTTCCGATTCCTCGAAAGACGATTCCTCTAATGAATACGGCCCCGATATCGATCTAAGCGACACCTTGCGCCCTCATTTCGACCACGAATAACGGAAAAAGCCCTTTTAGGCCTTCTTCAAAGAAGGCTTTTTTCAATTTTGTTGAAAAGAGAAGGGGAATCAACTATATTTGTCTCGGCGAAGATCATAGAGCGATCGCGGCAAGTGACAGAGAGCCCCTTGGATGAGAACGGGGCAAGCCAAGTATCCATCACTATGGTAGCCTTCTTCCTGAAGAGATGTAAGGAAGACGCAAAACTTGCGTTATAAGTGTCTTGAGAGCGGATGTATATCCGAACTAAGGTGGTACCGCGCAAATAGCGCCCTTAGAGGGCGTTTTCTTTTTGCCCAAAGGAGAAAAATATGGGAAATGAAATGAAAAAGACCCTGTTGATGCCACGGACTGGCTTCGAAATGAGAGCCAACCTCATTAACAAGGAACCTAAGATGCTCAGCCATTGGGAAGATATGCATCTTTATGAAAAAATGAACGAAAACCGCGATGGCTGCGATGAATATCTTCTTCATGACGGCCCTCCATATGCCAATGGCGATATCCATTGCGGGCATATGCTCAATCGTCTTTTGAAAGATTTCATCATCCGTTTCAAAAATATGGAAGGATATAAAACCCCCTTCATTTTCGGTTGGGATACCCATGGTCTTCCGATCGAGGTGAAAGTCACAAAAAGCGGGGTAAATCGCAAAACAACGCCGGTCGTTGATTTTAGAAACCTTTGCAAAGAATACGCCTTAAAACAAGTGGAGCATCAAAAAGGCCAAATCAAACGTTTGGGCTGTTTAGGCGATTACGATCACCCATACCTCACCCTTTTGCCTGAATACGAAGCGCATCAAATCGACGTTTTTGCCAAAATGGCTCTAAAAGGGCTCATCTACAAGGGATTGAAGCCGGTTTATTGGTCGCCATCGAGCGAATCGGCTTTAGCTGAAGCGGAAGTCGAATACGCCGACGTCCCAGCAAGGACCCTTTATGTTTATTTTGATTTCGTCGATGGGAAAGGAGTTGTCCCAAATGATGCGAAAATCATCGCTTGGACGACCACTCCATGGACGATTCCCGGAGATCAAGCCATCACGCTGAATCCCCGTTTTGAATATGGCTTATTCCAAACTGAAAAAGGGCAATTTGTCTTCTTGAAAAGCCTGGAAGGGAAAATCAAGGAAGAGCTTGGCTTCGAAAAATGCGATTTAATCAAAACCTTTAAAGGGCAAGAATTGGAATACGCCACCGTTCGTCACCCATTATATAAAGATCGCACATCCTTGATTATCCTCGCTTCTTTCGTGACGGATTCCGACGGCACGGGTTGCGTCCATACCGCACCGGATTTTGGCGTAGATGACTTCAACGCCTGCGCCAAATATGGCATCGGCCCTTTGAAACAAGTCGATGATAAAGGCGTTATGCATCTTGGAGAAGGGGATCCATGCGACGGGCTTTTCTATCAGGATGCTAACGATAAAGTCTGCGATTTATTAAAAGAAAACGGCCACATGCTCAAAGAAGTGGATATCGTTCACTCCTATCCTCATGACTGGCGTACCCATAAACCGATTATCTTCCGCGCCACGCCACAATGGTTCTTTTCCATCGAATCCATTCGCCAAGAGCTGATTGATGCCGTCCATGAGGTGAAATGGAATCCTGCCTGGGGAGAAGAAAAAATGGTCAACATGATCAAAGACCGCGGTGATTGGTGCATTTCCAGACAAAGGGCTTGGGGGGTTCCGATTCCGATCATCTATAACGAGGACGGCTCTCCGATTATTGAGGAAAAAGTCTTCGCCCATATCCACGATTTAATCGCGAAAGAGGGATCGAATGCCTGGTGGAAACATACCGCAAAAGAGCTTCTTCCTGAAGGTTATGCCTCTAAAGCCTCGCCAAATGGCAATTTCCGCAAAGAGACGGACATCATGGATGTTTGGTTTGACTCTGGCACTTCTTGGGCGGGAACCATCCAAGAAAGAGGGCTAAAATTCCCAGCGGACCTCTATTTGGAAGGGAATGACCAATATCGCGGATGGTTCAATTCATCCTTGATTCTCAGCGTCGCTTATAATGGCTGCGCTCCTTACAAAGAAACATTGACTCATGGTTGGGTTATGGACGAAAACTGGAATAAGATGTCAAAATCCGCTGGAAACGGCATCGATCCTAGCAAGGTTGCAAACCAATTTGGCGCCGATATTCTTCGTTTGTGGGCGGCAAGCGTCAATTATGTCGCTGACGTTCGCATTTCCGAAAGCATCATTCAAAGTGTCTCAGAACAATACCGCAAGATTAGAAACACTTTCAAATTCATGCTCGGAAATCTCCAAGATGGGGAAAATAGACTCTATATTCAGCCGAAAGAGGAACCCGAACTCTATCCGGCCGATAAGTGGGTTTTGGCGAAATTTGAAGCCGTAAAGAACAAAACGCTTAGAGATTATGACAATTTCTCTTTCGCTTCGGTGACGATGTCTCTAACCAATTTCTTGGTTGAGCTATCCAATTTCTACTTAGATTACGCCAAAGATATTCTTTATTGCGAAGAGGCTCTTTCCCCAAGAAGGAAAGCGGTTCAATACGTTCTTTATAAGCTTAGCTTTGAGATGTGTTTGCTCTTTAATCCGATTCTTTCCTTCACCATGGATGAGGTTTATTCCTTCCTTCCTGGCGTTAGTAAAGTCTCCCCTCAATTAGAAGACATGCCAAAGGAAAGCCACGAATACGGTGAGGAAACTTTAAAAGAATATGATGATTTCATCGCTTTGCGATCTATCGTTTTGAAAGCATTGGAAGAAAAGCGCGCCTCCGGAGTCATCGGTTCTTCGACAGAAGCGAAAGCGGATGTTTTCACCGACAATGAAGCTCTCTTCAACGTCTTAAAGAAGCTTGATGATAACGAAATTGCCCGTTTGTTCGGCGTTTCTGAGGCGAATGTCATTGAAGGCGAAACGAAGGCAATAATCGAAAAGGACGAGGATCCTGTGTGCGAAAGATGCAGGAACCACAAAAAAGACGCGGTGATGCGTGAAAACGGCTCTGTCCTTTGCTCGCGTTGCCTTGCCGCTTTAGGAGAAGAATGATGGATGAAAAGGAAGTAAAACAAGAAGAAACCACCAAGAAAGAAAAGAAGTTCATCTGGACATGGAAGGGCTTCTTTCTTTCTTTTCTTTGGGTTTCCGTGCTTGTTATAGCCATAGATTTAGCGAGTAAGTGGGGGGTTGTGAATTTCTTTAAGGCAAACCCCCAATTAAAGGGTTCCCTAGAAGTGATTCCTCATTTCTTCTATCTCACTCTTTCTTATAACAAAGGCTCATCCTTTGGAATGGGCAGCGATATAAGCTGGATGAGATACGTCTTTATCGTCATTTCTTGGCTGGCATCGGCGGGAATTATCTATTATTGGTATAAAAACCTCAATAAAAAAGACCATTTGGTTGACTGTATATTGATGCTTGCTCTCGGTGGTGCTATCGGAAATGCGATCGATCGGACGTTCTATTGGGATGGGGTCACTGGTTTTTCGGGTGTGGTGGATTTCTTTCAGTTCTATATCTTCGGATATAATAATGACTCTTTTGCCATATTCAATGTGGCTGACGCCGCCTTGGTGGTTGCGATGATGATGCTGATCGTCTTGATCGTCGTTCGCTCTATTAAAGAAGCAGTGCAGAAAAAATAGAGGTTTTATGGATAAGATTTCAGTAAGCGAAAAAGACGTCGGAAGACGCTTGGATGAGTTTCTTTTTGAACAGGGGATAGCTCCCTCCAGAAGCAAGGTTCAAACCTTAATCAAAGAAAAACAAGTCTTTGTGAATGACAAGGAAGAAAAACCCCATTATATCTTAAGACTTGCCGATGTTATAACTTATAAAAAATATACTAATAAACCACTAGAGTTGAAAAGTGAGAACATCCCCTTGGATATCCTATATGAAGACGAGGATATTCTCATTGTGAATAAACCAGCCGGCTTGGTCGTTCATCCAGGCAACGGCCATGAAGAGGGAACCCTTGTCAATGCCTTGCTTTATCATGAAGAGAATCTTCCCCATCAAGGCGATTCCATTCGTCCGGGATTGGTCCATCGAATTGATAAGGATACTTCTGGGTTATTGGCGATTGCCAAAAACGATGAGGCCGAGCTTTATTTGAAAAGTCAGCTTTCCGACCATTCCATGCATAGGGAATATATTGCTCTTGTGCAGGGTATCATTGACGAAAATGATGGAAAGATTGACGCTCCCTTAGGACGCGATCCAAAAAGTCCAATCAAGTTTGCTGTGAACGTTCAAAAAGGGAAAGAGGCGATTACTTTCTTCCATGTTTTGAAACGTTATCATGAGAACTGCACTTTAATATCTTGCCGTCTTCTTACTGGGCGCACCCATCAGATCCGTGTCCATATGGATTATATCCATCACCCTGTGATCGGCGATCCCCTTTATGGCAAGGGAAATTGCGTTCTTTACGATAAAGGCCAGCTTCTTCATGCTTATCAGTTAACTTTCCGCCATCCTCGGACAAAAGAGCTTGTCACCTTTAAAGCGCCTTTGCCTAAAGAATTTCAGGAAGTCCTGGATAAGCTTCATGAAATTCAATGAGTTTCCTTCCATTTCTTATAATTCGCCCATGAGAGCTTGGCAACATTGCCAAGCTCTTTTTCTCCGAATTTATCGACAAAATAAGGGATAAATGAATCTACGTCTTTGCCTGCCCCCAAAGGGAAAGAAAGACCGTATTTCTCCTTCATGGCTTCGATTTTCCTTAGAAAAGAATAACGGGCGATGACGCTGCCTAATGCCACGGCAGGAAATAAACTTTCCCCTTTGGTGTGGAAAATTACGTTCTTTACCACATTTTTTTCGTCTTTTAGGTAAGAAAAATATAAGGAAGGCTCAGCAAATTGGTCTTGATAGATAAAGCTTGACGGATGCTTCTCGTAAAGATTTAGCAAACAACGGTTGTGCATCTTGGCTTTAATGGCGTTCATATTCATTCGGCCGTGTATTTGATTAAAACGAGAATTTGGCAAAGAGAGCTGGGAATACTCAAATTCCTGAATGAGAGTCGGACCGATTTCGAGAATGTATCCGTCGTTCATTTTTTTGGAATCCGTAATGCCTAATTCTTCTATGCGAGGCAGCTCTTTTTCTTCTAAATAAGCAGCGCAAACGCACACAGGGCCGAAAAAATCGCCCGTTCCGACCTCGTCGCTGCCGATTTGAGGATATTGATTTTGGCAAAGGGGCGGCCTCTTTTCTGAAGGAAGGTATTTTTGGACTGCCTTCTGAGCATCCCTTCCTTGGAAAACGACCATGGCCTTGCCTTTTTTATTCGGCTTGTAAATGGAAACCGATAGGCCTTCTTTTTTGGCAAAAAAAGCGATATAAACGCTAGGGTTTTCTGCTTGGCAAGAAAGAAAATCCTTGCGGATCTCGTTTTCTTCCTTGGGGGAAATGGTCAAGGAGATGGCGTTGCTCTCGTTTGGGCTCATGCGATTATTTTAGCATTCCTGGCGTTTTTTAGACATGAAAGAAAATGGTATAATTCTTGCTATGCAAGATGTATACGAAAAATTTGAATTTGAAAAAATAAGACAAAGCCTTAAAAAGCTGACAAAAACCGATATCGGAAAAGAGAAGGCCTCATCGTTAGCGATGATTCCTGACGAAACTCTTTTGCAAAGAGAGTTGAATTTCCTTGAAGAAACAAGAAATCTCCTCGCCCGTTATGGGAGTCTTCCAATCGACGTTTCAAGCGATTTAAAGGACTCTGTTTCTTTGGCTAAAAAAGGCGGATGCTTGAACGTCGAGGATTTGGAAAGAGTTGCAAACGACGTCAAAAACGCTGAAGCCATCCTGTCTTTCTTTAAAAAAGTCACGGATTCCCCTTTGCTTTTGGAATACGTCAGCAATTTCCCGCATTTGCGGTTCCTCGAAGTGGACATTCATAAAATAATTGCCCCGGATCTGACGATTTTCGATAACGCTTCGCCAAAATTGAAATCGATTCGCCAAGCCATTCTTCGCCTAGAAAGCACGATGAAGAAGAAACTTGGCTACGTTCTTGACGAAAATCGCTCTTTTTTAAGCAACGACAGCCTTACTTTGAAAAACGGACATTATGTTTTGCCCGTGAAAAATTCATATAAAAACAAGGTAAAAGGCATCATTCAAGATGTTTCCAACACGGGGGAAACCACCTTTATCGAGCCGGAGCTTCTTGTTGAAATGAATAATAAGATGATGGAGCTCCAAAACGACGAAAGAGAGGAGATTCACCGCCTTTTGCTTGAACTTTCCAAAGAGGTGGCAGGCTCCGGCGATGCTATTTTAGAGAATAACGAGATGATTGGTTACTTGGACTTTTTGGCGGCGAAAGCCAAGCTTGCCGAAGAGAATGACTGCCATATCCCAGCCTATAGCAAGACGCCCCTTATCGATTTATATGAAGCAAGGCATCCCCTGATTGATAAAAATAAGGTGGTCCCCAATGATTTCCATCTTAGCGATAAATCCTCTTTGGTCATCATTTCCGGCCCGAATGCCGGCGGCAAAACGGTGGCTTTAAAAACTTTGGGAATCCTGGTGATGATGAACCAATGCGCATTGGCGATACCCGCCAAACAAGGTTCATCCCTTTCCTTTTTTCGCCATATTTTCGTCGATATCGGCGACTCTCAGTCTTTAAGCGATAATCTTTCCACTTTCTCTGGGCACATGAAAAACATCGGAGAAATCTTGCAAATCGTGCAAGGAAAGGATTTGGTTCTTCTTGATGAAGTAGGAACTGGAACATCTCCAAAAGAAGGGGAAGCGATTGCTTTATCCATCATGAAATTCTTGCTTAGAAAGCATGCTTTGACAATGATTTCATCTCATTTTGAAGGATTGAAAACATACGCATTGTCGCATAAAGAGGTCATAAACGCCTCCATGCTTTTCGATGAAGAGAAACTTTTGCCGACCTATCGTTTAAAGATGGGCTTGCCAGGGGAATCCTATGGCTTGGTTGTCGCCAAACGCTTCGGCCTACCTGAAGAAGTTCTCGAAGAAGCAAAGAGAAGTATCGACTCGCAAGAAGACCTGTCGGTGACGGAAACCATCAAACGTCTTTCGGCAGTAACGAAACAAACCGAAGATTTAAAGAAGGAGCTTTTAAAGAAAGAAAGCCAGCTTGAAAAAGAAAAAGAAGCGGTGAAGTCCAAAGAAAAGGCCCTTAGCCTTCGGGAAGAGCATTTCCTTAGAGATATCGAATTAAAGAAAAAGAAAATGCTTTCCGACTACGAAGAAAAACTTGACGACATCATGCATTCCTTGGAGAAAAACGGCGGAGAGGTGAAGCTTCATGAAGTTATCGAGGCGAAAAAACATCTAAGCGACCTTCAAGAGGTAGCCCAGGAAGAGACCTACCATGAGGATTTGAAAGTAGGGGATTACGTAAACGTTCCGTCCCTTTTCGTGACAGGCAAGATTCAAAGCATCAAAGGAAACAGAATGGATATCATGACTCCAGAGGGGGTTTCTTTCCATGTCGCCAAGGATAAAGCGATTCGCGTCGAAGAGCCAAAAAGGGATAAAAAGGAAGTTCTTTCGACCATACCTCTGGACAACCTTCCATTTCAAAAAAGCGTCCCTCTTGAAATCAATCTTATCGGGCAACGTTACGAAGAAGCAGAAAGAAATCTTGCCAAATATCTCGATGATTGCTTGTTAAAGCATTACAAACGCGTCCGCATTATCCATGGCTGGGGCAGTGGAATCTTACGTAAAATGACCCGCGATTATTGCGATGCTCACAAGGATTTCGTTGATCATTATGAAGGAGCGGATGGGCGAGAAGGTGGAGGAGGAGCCACCATCGTCTATCTAAAATAAGATGGCTTTGACAGAGAAATTAAAACGTTTGATCTCTCTTTTGCCGGATAAACCGGGTGTTTATCAAATGAAAGACGAGAACGACAAAATCATCTACATCGGGAAAGCGAAAAACCTTAAAAACAGAGTTTCCCAGTATTTCCTTCGCCCACAAACGGGGAAGGTTGCGGCCATGGTAAGCCACGTCGACCATTTCGATTTCATTATCGTCCATACGGATAAGGAAGCCTTCATCCTCGAAATGAACCTCATTCAAACGCATTACCCGCGTTATAACATCATGATGATGGATGATTCCCATTATCCTTATATCGCCATACGCAGAGAAGACGCGTTTCTAAAAATCGCCAGGCGCGCAAACGACCGCAAATATTTCTATTTCGGCCCTTTTCCAAACGCGAGAGACGCTTTCAAAATCATGGATTTGCTCAATCGCATCTATCCGACAAGGAAATGCAAAACATTAGGGAAAAAACCATGCCTTTATTTTCACTTGGGGCAATGCCTAGCGCCCTGCGTGAATGAAATATCTCAAGAGACATATCAAGATTTATACGATAAAATCAAGTCTTTCTTGGATGGAAACACGCAAGAAGTCATCAAGGAATATACGGAAAAGATGAAAAAAGCATCGGAAGAGCTTCGCTTTGAAGATGCCCAGAACGATAAAGAAATCATAGATGCCATCAAAAGGATTACCGCCAAACAAAGCGTAGAGCTTTCGAGCGATCGCACCGATCGTGACGTTTTCGCCTATTCGGAAAGAGATTCGTATATCTCTTTAAGCGTTCTGACCTATCGAAATGGTCTCCTTTTAGGGAAGAAAGTCATCGTCGTGCCCTCTTTTGAAGGAGGAGCAAGCCAAGCGGTCGAATTAATGGAAGAATATTATCAAAAGCACGATCTTCCCAAAGAGATTCTTTGCAATATCCCGAATGCGGCCGAGGAATTCCTCTCCGTCTATCCTGAAACAAAGATCGTTTCTCCCAAAGAAGGACGTCTTTTAGAGCAAATCGATCTTGCTTCTTTAAATGCCAAAGAGGGATTGGATCGCCATTTCATGTCTGCCCGTTTGAACGATGATAACAACGCTTTGTTAGAAGAACTCGGCAAACTTCTCAATATTCCGACCCCATATCGAATTGAGCTTTTCGACAATTCCCATCTTCAAGGCTCAAATCCCGTCGGGGCGATGGTTTGTTATGTCAATGGCGAGCCGATGAAATCGATGTACCGCAAATTCCATCTCGAAAAAGAAGACGCGGGCGATGATTATCATTCCATGATTGAAGTCGTCACACGCCGTTATCGCCGTCTCAAGGAAGAAAAGCTCTCTTATCCCGATTTGATCCTTACGGATGGCGGCCTCCCTCAAGTCCATGCGACCTTAGAAGCCCTCTCTTCCATCGACGTCGCCATTCCTGTGTATGGCTTATATAAAAACGACAAACATCAAACTGAAGGAATCATCGACAATGACGGGGTGATCTATCCTTTAGACAACAAATCTCCGCTATTCTTTCTGCTTATGAGAATGCAAGATGAGGTGCATCGTTTCGCCATCTCTTTCCATAAAGCGGAACGCCTAAAAAGCATGCATTCCTCTCTTTTTGACGGTATCAAAGGAATTGGCGAGAAACGAAAAGAAATCCTGCGGAAAAACTATCCTACCATCGATGCGCTTAAGAACGCGTCCGTGGAAGAACTTCGCCAAATTCTTCCAGAAGAAGTGGCTTCAGCCTTGTATTCGAAAATTCGCTCGCTTTAATTCTTGTTTCGCTTTTAAAAGAGTTTTATATTATTAAAGCGCTGCGCCCGTAGCTCAGCTGGATAGAGCAACAGCCTTCTAAGCTGTGGGTCAACCGTTCGAGTCGGTTCGGGCGCGCCAAAAAGAAAAAACGTTCGATGCGGCATGTGTCGAATTTTTTCTTTTTAGGCGAATTTTTTGTTTGCGATACTCCCCTATGAAAAGAAAAATGCTAGACGAGGAGACGCTTTATATACGCCATCTCAATCGACATGAAACAATGTCGATAGCGGATGTTTTCTTCTCTTCTCGCCCATTCGTTAAAAAGGCTAAAAGCAAAAGAACTTATCGATGAGATTGATTCCCTTTTTCCTCGGATATCTTTCATCCATCGACGAAAAAAACATTACCCGTAACAATTTATCGGTTTCTCTTTCTCGACAGAGAAAATTATTGATATAATTTTGTAAACGATTTAACAGGAGGGCATACTATGGGATTAATTCGTGCTGTAGGCGGTTCCATTCGCGGAACTTTGGGGGATCAATGGAAAGAGTTTTTCTATTGCGAATCCTTAGATAAAACCGTCTTGATGACCAAGGGAGAAAAAAGAGTAACCAAAAGATTCGGCTCTAATCACAGAGGGAATGACAATATCATTTCGAATGGCTCTGGAATCGCGGTTGCGGATGGGCAATGTATGATTATTGTCGAACAAGGGAAAATCATGGACATTTGCTCCGAACCAGGCGAATACACCTACGATAAAGGGTCTGAGCCAAGCGTTTTCACCGGAAACCTTTGGAAAGGAGTTGCCGGCATGTTCCGCACGATGTGGGAAAGAATCGGCTATGGCGGTGATTCCGGAAAAGATCAGAGAGTCTATTATTTCAATCTCAAGGAAATCCTGGATAACAAATTCGGAACTGCGAACCCTATTCCATTCCGTGTCGTTGATAGCAAAATCGGCCTTGACATCGATGTTTCCCTTCGTTGTTTCGGCACTTTCTCTTACAAAATCACGAACCCAATCCTCTTCTATCAAAACGTATGCGGCAATGTGACGGATACATACACCACCGAAGAAATCGATGGCCAGCTAAAGAATGAGTTCATTTCCGCTTTGCAACCTGCCTTCGGAAAGCTTTCCGCTAAGGAAATGAGGCCAAACGAAATCATGACTCATGTCACTGATTTGGAAAACGCCATGAATGAAGCCCTTTCTGAGAAGTGGAAAGAAACGCGTGGCTTAGAGGTGGTCTCGATTGCCTTATCGAGCTTAACCTTGCCAAAAGAAGATGAGGATTTGATCAAGAACCTTCAACGCCAAGCCGTTTACAAGAATGCCGGCATGGCTGGCGCAACCTTAGTCGAAGCGCAAGCCGAAGCCATGAAGAATGCGGCCAATAATCCTAATGGGGCTGCCATGGGTTTCTTTGGCATGAATATGGCCATGGGGGCAGGAAATAACGCCAACGCTGCCGCTTTCTATGAAAAAGCTGCCCAAGAAGAAGCAAAGAAAGAAAATCAAAAATCCCAAGAAAATGAAACCTGGACTTGCCCAAAATGCGGTACGAAAGCCACCGGCAATTTCTGCCCGGAATGTGGGGAAAAGAAGCCTTTGGAAGGCTGGAAATGTCCAAAATGCGGAGTGGTGAATAAAGGCAAATTCTGTACTGAATGCGGCGAAAAGAAACCGGCAGGCGCCCCTCTTTATCGTTGCGATAAATGCGGGTGGGAGCCAAAAGATCCAAAGAACCCACCAAAATTCTGCCCCAATTGCGGCGATCCATTCGATGATAGCGACAAGCATTAATTATGTCTAACGTTATAGAGTATAAATGCCCCAATTGCGGAGGCCCTTTAAGATTTGATTCTTCGAGCCAAAAAGTCGTTTGCCCTCAATGTCAAACGGAATTCGATGCCGAAGCAATCGATTCTTTTAAGGAAGAGTTGGAGAATGCAAAGGGGGATGAACTGAACTGGAAAACCGTAACGAGCGAATTTTCTTCTGAAGAAGCCTCTTCGATGAACGTCTATCATTGCGATTCTTGCGGAGCGGAAATCGTCGGGGACGAAAACGTCTCAGCCACAACTTGCCCGTTTTGCGAATCTCCTGTCATTTTGAAAGGAAGGCTCTCTGGAGCATTGAAGCCAGACCTCATCATACCTTTTAAATACGATAAGGCTTCGACGAAGGAGACCATGAATCGGTTTTTGAAAACCAAATTGTTCTTGCCCAAGATTTTTACTAGCGAAAACGAGATCGAAAACGTGAAGGGCATCTACGAACCATTTTGGATTTATGACGCCGATGTCGTCGGAAAAGTCTTTTTCCGTGCCGAACGCTCCCGTTGCTATATCGCCGGAGATTATGAAATCACGGAAGTCTCGCATTATCGAATCATGATCGATGGAAAGGCCGGATTCGATCATATTCCGGTTGATGCTTCCAAATCGATGCCGGACGAGCTGATGGAATCGATCGAGCCTTTCGACTATGAAGGAATGAAAGAATTCTCCCCCGTTTATTTAGCTGGTTATTTATCCGATAAATACGATGTTTCCAAAGATGATTGCGCAATCAGAGCTTCCCAAAGATTACGCGAAGGCGTCGTAGATAAATTCCGTGAGACCATCAACACATATTCGTGTGTTCGCCTTGATTCTACTTCTTTGAATCTTGAAAATCCTTGCGCGCATTACGCTTTGCTGCCCGTTTGGATTTTGAATTCCAAATGGAAAGATAAGAAGTTTACCTTTAGCATGAACGCTCAAACGGGAAAGATTGTTGGAAATTTGCCTTGCTCAGCAGGAAAATACGCCGCGTTTTTCGCCCTTTTCTATGTTCTTACAGCCTTTTTTATCGGACTTTTGATGTATGTTTTCGCCTCTTCAGGAGGTGAGGTCGATAATTGGATGCTCATCATTTTGGTTTCTCTTTTCCTTGGATGGATACCAGGGATCGTTTTCTGCGAGCATCATCGCAGAGCTTTAAAACCCGTCAAGCTTCAAAAAGGCGCGAAAAATTATTATCGCCAAGGAAGCATGGATATATATAAAAGGAGAGATGCCTATCTTTACACCACGAGAACCCGCGTTAGGATAAGCAGTCCTACTTCTAACCTCAATGGAAGGCGCTAAAATGAAACGAGGAGTCGTCTTTGACTTAGATGGGACCTTGTGGGATTCTTCGGAAGAAGTGGTTTCCTCATGGAACGAGGTTTTAAAAAACTACCAAAACGGCCGTTATCTCATCACTTTAGAGCAAATGAAAGGAGCGATGGGACTTCCTATGCTCGAACTTGGAAAGAAACTTTGGCCATCTTTGAAAGAGGAAGAAGTTCTCCCTTTGCTCAACGAATGCATGGAAAAAGAAAACCTCTATCTTCTTTCCCATCCTGGTAAACTATACCCTCATGTGAAAGAAACGCTGGAGAAACTCCATCGCCTTTATCCTTTATATATTGTTAGCAATGCCCAAAAAGGCTATATCGAAGCCTTTCTTGAAGGAACCGCCCTTTCTTCTTGCTTCGACGATTATCTTTGCTGGGGTGATACGCTTGCTCCGAAAGAAATCACGATGAAAGCCCTTCAGGAAAGAAACCATCTTGAGGAGTGCATTTATGTGGGAGACACACAAGGGGATGAATCGTCCTCGAGAAAGGCCTCCTTCCATTTCATTCATGCGGGATATGGCTTTGGAAAAGCGAAAAATCCAGACAAAGAAATGAAAGATTTCTCCTCTTTGCCTGACCTCGTTCAGGAAATCTTCTCCGAAAGGGGATAGAAATCCAAATTTGGCAAGGAGATATCGCAATGATTCCAAGAGACGCTTGCGCCATAAAACGTCCCTTTTTCTTTGTTTTCGCTATATCCGCTTGTAAACCAATAATTTTGAAATTCGCAAGAATAGCTTTCTTTTTCATTGCTCACGGAAATTTTCAAAGAGCCGACCGAATCGGAATAATACTCTCCGGAAACAATCTCCCCGTCCATCGATGAGATCGAAACGTAGAACTCTTTTGCCATCTGAGCGTAAAGACGTTGCATCTCTTTGATGTCTTTTGAAGCGAAAGTCTCCCAGCTTTTTAGATTTCGTTTGCTTTCTTCGCGATAACGTTTGTTGACAAGCTTGCCATCTTCCTCGTAATTCAAATAATTGCAAGTCACATTCTTATCTTTGTTAACGTAGGTCCAATTCTCATGGAAATAGAGCTTATTGCCGTATTTCCCTTTGATTCGAACGAAAGAATAATGACTGTTTTGATCGATTTCGCGGTCGATTGTCACGTCTTGGATCACCTTGTCTTCATCTTGATAAGACGAAACGGTTTCTTTTAGAGTGTAGCTCTTTGGAATGTTCGTAAGGGGGGTGTAATTGATCTCGCGGTCGATTTTTTTAAGCATGCTTAACGCTTCTTTGTAGGTCGTTTCTTTCTCTTCTTTTTGGCAAGAGGAGAGTGCGAGAAGCGAAGGGATTAATAGAAAAAGCCTTTTTTTCATCCAAAATATTTTAAACGTTTTGTTTCCATTTGTCTTTTTCCCTTTCTTCGGAAAGGCTAAAATACCAATTATGGATAATTTAGTCACGTTGCTTGATAGAAAAGAATATCAGTTGGTTCTGGATTTAAGTCAAGGAAGCAAAGAGCCTTCCGCTCTTTTTTGCAGGATTTCCGCTTATTTGGGCTTAGGGAAAGCGAAAGAGGCCATGGAAATTGTCGAAAAACACAAAGATATTCTTTGGAAGGATTCCCCTTTAAAATGTTTGAAAGCAAATTTTGAGTTGCGTTTTCTTTTAGAGGAGTTCGATGAAGCTTACGAGGATGAGAAATATTATTCTTCCTTGCCATACGTTTCCCAAGAAGTGGAGGAATATCTACGTTCCCTCCCTCAAAGAATCCGCTATAACGAAAGGCAATCCTCTTTAAAGAAAAATTATTCCGAAGAAGAGGTGCGGGAGAGTCTCCTTCACCCAAAAGATACTTACGAAGTGATGTCTTTGCTATCTTCTTTTAACGACGCGAAGACGATTTATTATGCGCCTAGCTTGTTAGAGATGTTGAAAACATCTTCGTCAAATATCGTCAAAACATACGGATTTATGTTGCTCGTGAAAGCAAAATACCCATCGGAAGTGTCTTTTCGAAAAAATGGGGATGATTTTCATATAATTCCTTGCAAATTCCTTTTGCCATTTGAGGATGAAAAGGCAAAAACATTAGTGGCTATGCTGCAAAAAGAAATGAAAGACCCTTCTATGTTCCATATTGCGACCACCTTGCTAAATAACTATATGTTTGAATTATACCCCCTCTCCATATTCGATGCGTCTTCTTTGGAAAACATCTTTGCATGTTTCGTCATTTTATCACACGAATATCTTCAATCATCGTTTGATGAAGACGCGTTTTTGAAAGAGCGTTCTCTTCCTAAAGAAGAGGTGGAAACCCTAAAAAAAGAGGTCTCCCTCATTTTGAAAAAGGCAGAACAAATGAAGGTCTAGGACGCTCTTTTTTCGCCTTTTTAACGTTTTTCGTTTGGAAAGTATCTAAAGATAGGGTAAACTAGAGCACGTTGCGATTAGCAAAATAGATTGAGGTATTCAATTATATGAAACACACAGTTGAAAAAATCAGCCCAAGCCGCGTCAAATTAGTCGTTGACGTCGACAAAGAACTTTGGGCAAATGCTCAAGAAAAAGCATTCAAAAAGACCGCGAGCAAAGTGAATGTCCCAGGCTTCCGCCCAGGCAAAGCCCCACGCAAGCTCATTGAAGAAAGAATCAACCAAGAAGCCGTTTGGAACGAAGCCATCGACGATGTCTTGACGCCTGTCTTCGCCAACGTAATCACCGAAGAAAAGATCCAACCGATGTATCGTCCGCAAGTGAATGTCACCAAGCTTTCCAAGGACGAATTGGAATTGGTTTACACCGTCGTTCTTCTTCCGGAGGTCACTCTTGGCGAATATAAAGGCTTAAAAGCCAGCAAAGCCGCTCCAAAAGTCACGGACGATGAAGTCAACAAAGCAATTGACGATCTTTTGAAAGACAATGCTGAATTAGTCGTTACTGAACGTCCTGCTCAAATGGGCGATACCGCCCTCATTGATTTCGATGGATATCTTGCTGACGAAAATGGCAAACTCGCTCCATTTGATGGCGGACAAGCCAATAATTACAGCCTTGAACTCGGTTCCCATCAATTCATCCCAGGTTTTGAAGAGCAACTCGTTGGCATGAAAGATGGCGATAAGAAAGAAATCAAAGTCACCTTCCCAGAAAACTATGTCAAAGAGCTTGCCGGCAAAGAAGCGACTTTCAAAATCACCATGCATGAAGTTAAGGAAAAGCAAATCCCTGAACTCAATGATGAAGCCGTTAAGGATCTCGCCATTAAAGATGTTGCCACCGTTGATGGCTTAAAAGATTACGAGAAGAAAAACCTTCTTGCCAAAAAGGTTCAAGAATCCGAAAACGCTTTCTATAACGAGCTTGTTGGCGAAATCGTCAAGAATTCTACCTTTGTGATCGATCCAGCCGTTATCGAAAACGAGGCTCACCAAATGGAGGAAAATCTAAAGAAACAGATTGAATCCAATGGCTTAACCTACGAACAATACTTAGAAATCACCGGTGCCAAAGCGGAAGACCTTCATAAGACCTATCACCTTAACGCTGAAAATAACATCAAGAATTTCTTGGTCCTTCATGAAATCGGAGTCAAAGAGAATTTGACCGCCACCGATAAAGATATCGACGAGGAAATCAAGAAGATGGCTGAGCAGTATAAGATGAAAGAAGAAGAGGTGAGAAGCATCATCAATAAGAACTTAGAAGATTTCCGTGGCCAAATCACCGATCGTAAAGTCCGTGAGTTCATCATGAGTAACGCTCAGAAGAAAGAAGGGGCAACCGAATTAAAAGAAGAAGCTCCAAAAGCGGAAAAAACCGAAGAAAAAGAAGCTTCTCCTGAAAAAACTCCTGTGAAGAAAGCCTCTGCCGCAGGAAAGAAAACCGCTGCCAAGAAAGCCCCTGCTAAAAAAGCGGAAGAGAAATAGTCTCTTTTAAATAAAAATCGATAAGGCGGAAGAAATTCTGCCTTATTTTTGTTAAATTAGCACTTAACATTTGACAGTGCTAAAAGGAATCCTATAATTATCATTGCAAAAAAGGAGGTATGAAACATGGAAGATAAAACTCCCAATGAAAAACAACCGTTAACTCTCCCTTTCCTGATTACCAAAGGTTTGGTCGTTTATCCGAATATGAATGAGGCCGTGGATGCGGGCCGTCCGTATTCAAAAGAAGCAATCCGCCAAGCAAAGGCAAATTCTAACAGCCTTCTCTTTGTCGGTTGCCAAAAAGATGCGGATAAAGACGACATCAAAATTCCCGATGATGTATTTGAGACCGCGACACTATGCCGCATTGTCTATAGCAGTGAGAAAGATGATAGCATCAAGGCCCGTTTGATCGGGTCAAGACGCGTTCTTCTTTCCAATATTCGTTTTGAAAACGGGAGCTATGTCGCTGATGGAGACATTCTCGAGGATGAAGAAGGGGATGCGAATGAGGAGCTTCAGCTTATCGCAAAGCTTTCTCAGTCTTTGTCTACATCGAACTTTATGAATCCCAACGTGGTCAAAAACACGTTAACATCTTTGCAAAACGGTGATTCTGTCGGAAATGTCGTGGATACGATTGCCCAATATTTGGATTTTCGCGTCGCGGATAAAATCGCGCTTCTAGCCGAAAGAAACACCAATGAGCGCTTAAAGATTTTGCTCCGCCTTTTGGACGAGCAAAAACAAATCACCCAAATCGAGCAAAAACTAGATGAGACCGTTCGCGAAAGAGCCGAAAAATCCCAAAAGGAATATTTCCTTCGCGAAAAGATGAAAGCCATCAAGGATGAGCTAGGGGAAGGGGCTGGCGTAAACGATGTGGATGCCATCAAGGCCAAACTTGAAAAGAATCCCTATCCCGATAACGTCAAAGCAAAGATTAAGAACGAGCTTCATCGCATGGAAATGATGCCAGACGGCTCTCTTGAAAGCTCCTTGATTTTGAATTACATTCAGACTTTGATTAACGTTCCGTGGTATCAAAGAACGGATGACAATGACGATTTGGCCAATGTCCAGAAAATCTTAGATGAGAACCATTTCGGCCTCGAGAAAGTCAAAAAGAGAATCATCGAATATCTTGCAGTCAAGCAAGCGACAGGCACTTTAAAGGCCCCAATTCTTTGCTTTTATGGCCCGCCAGGATGCGGTAAAACTTCCTTAGCGAAATCAATTGCCCAAGCTTTGGGGAGAAAATTCTACAAATGTTCTCTCGGTGGCGTTTCCGATGAAGCGGAAATCCGAGGCCATAGAAGAACCTATGTTGGCGCCCTTCCTGGAAGAATCATTCAAGGAATGACCCGCGCTGGAACGGTAAACCCAGTCTTCTTGCTCGATGAAATCGATAAAGTCGGCGGGGCGAATTATCGCGGCGATCCCTCTAGCGCTCTTCTTGAAGTGCTTGACCCGGAACAGAATTTCGCCTTCAATGATAACTTCCTTGAAGAACCTTATGACCTTTCAAACGTTCTTTTTATCGCAACTGCCAACTACCTTGAGAACGTTCCGGCTCCATTAAGAGACCGTCTGGAATTAATTGAAGTTCCTTCTTATACGGAGATTGAAAAGCTAAAAATTGCCGCGGATTTCTTAATTCCAAAGCAAATGAAAGCCAACGGTCTGAAAGAAGGGGATATCCTTTTCAAAGAAGAAGGAATCCGCGAGATGATTGAATTCTACACTCGTGAGGCAGGCGTCCGTGAACTCGAAAGACTTGTGGCATCATGCTGCAGAAAAGCCATTGTCGAGCTCATTAAGAACCCATCTCTTCCTCGTCCTATCCAAGTTGATGCTGAGCAAGTGAAAAAATACCTCGGCGTAGAGATTTTTGAAGACACGAAGAAAGAGAAAGAACCTCAAGTAGGAGTGGTCACTGGCTTGGCTTATACAGAATTTGGCGGAGATATCTTGCCGATTGAAGCGACCCATTTCCATGGCAAGGGTCAACTTGTCTTGACAGGCAACCTTAAGGACATCATGAAGGAAAGCTGCATGATCGCTCTTGATTATGTTCGGGCGAATGCCGACAAATACGGCATACCCGAAGAAATGTTCGAAAAGAACGACATTCACCTCCATTTCCCTGAAGGAGCTGTGCCAAAAGACGGACCGAGTGCCGGCGTCGCCATCACCTGCGCCATTATTTCTTCCCTTTCTGGGAAACCCGTGAATAACAACGTGGCCATGACAGGCGAAGTCACCTTACGCGGCAAAGCCCTTCCGATTGGCGGTTTAAGAGAGAAATCCTTAGCTGCTCTCCGTAGCGGAATCAAAACGATTTTGGTTCCCGAGGAGAATAAAAAAGATGTGGATGAGCTCCCAGAAGAAGTCAAGAAAGGCCTCACGATTCATTTTATGAAATGTGTCGATGACGCCTTGCCGTTTGTCTTCGAAACAGAGAACAATAAAGCCTAAAGGAAAAAGAGAAATTCCACATAGGGGTTTCTCTTTTCTTTTTGCTATAATTTGAGCATGGCCATCATTAAATTTCAAAACGCGAAATATATTCTCTCGGCTCCAAATAAGAGCTTCCGCCCGAAAGACAATCTCAAAGAAATCGTCTTTGTCGGGAAATCGAACGTCGGGAAATCTTCTTTGATCAACACTTTAACGGGGCAAAAGATCGCCTTCTCTTCCAAAAACGCAGGGAAAACCCGTTATTTGAATTATTTTTTGATTGATAATTCTTTTTACCTTGTTGATTCTCCTGGATATGGTTTTACGTCTTATGGAAATAAGGAAGACGTTTCTTTTGCCAGGATGATGGAAGATTATTTCCATAACCCTTTTTTGAAAGGCTGCGTCTTTCTTATCGATTCTCGAAGAGAGGCTTCCGAAGAGGATGCGATGCTGCTTGAGCATTTAAAAGAAGAAGGAGTGCCAACTCTTCTGGTTTTGACGAAATCCGATTTAGCGAAGCAATCCGATATCGCTTTGGCGAAAAAAAGATATGCCGGGATGGATGTGCTGCTTTCTTCGAAGAAAAACAAACCCGACCTTTTGCGCGCTAAAATCGCCTCTTTTTTGAAATAGAGCTTTCTTTTTTCTTGCAAAACGGCTCGTTTCAACTATCATTGAGCGTTATGAAAAACTTGCCTTCAGAAATCTTTGACAGAGAAAAGAGCCTTGTGGGTTTCTCTTCCTCTCTTTTGAAACACTTCCATGTCGAGCCTTTTCATCAAAGCGATTCGGAAATCGATTCTCTTTTGGAAGGGCATAGGAAAGTTTGCGTTTTTCTTTTCGATGGCGCGGGAAAATACAACATTTCCCTTTTCCCTTGGACGAACAAATATCTTCTATCTCATCAAAAATGCGTCATTTCTTCGACGAATCCTCCTACGACCGTTGCGGCTACAAACGCCTTTTTAACGGGAAAATGGCCTAAGGAAAATGGCTGGATTGGCTGGAGTCAGTATATCCCTAGCCTTCATTTCCCTCTTTGCGTTTTTCTTGACACGAATGATTTAACGGGCGAAAAAGTGGATTTTTACCATGATGGGAGTCATTTCTTCGACCATTATTGCCCGCTTAGGAAAATCGACATCCTAATGAAAGAAAAAGGCGTGAATGCCAAATTGGAATATCTTTATCCCCTCGGTGGAGAAAAAGCCCCGAAGGATTATAAGGAAATGGCTCAGCACGCGACTTCTTTTTTCAAAAACGGCGGAGAGTTCCTTTATTCCTATACCCCCCATCCAGACAAAGAAATGCATCAATATGGCGTGAAATCCCTCTTCGTTTGGAATGAATTTCGCAAAATCAATAAAATGGTCCGGCAATTCGTGAGAGAGAACCCGGATGTTCTTCTCATCACCATGGCTGATCACGGCCTTATCGATGTGCGCTACCAGGACATCGCTCTTCACCCGGACTTGCTCGATTGCCTCTCTTTGCCCATTTCTTTAGAAGGAAGGAACGCGGCTTTCTTTGTGAAAAAGAGCAAAAAAGAAGAATTCTCCTCTCTTTTCATGAGGTACTATCCGGATTTCGTTCTTCTATCAAAAGAAGAAGTTTTGGAAGAGAACGTCTTTGGTCTTGGTGAAGAAAACCCCCATTTCCAAGAATTTATCGGTGACTTCATTGCTATTGCTATCGGAAAAAACGTCCTTTGGAACTCCAAACAGGCCGCAAAGAAGAAAGCTTTTCTTAAAGCGCATCATGCTGGAGAAAGCAAAGAAGAAAGGGAAATCGCTCTGTCTTTTTATAATCTTTGAAGGTTGTTAAATACCTTATGTGGCCTTATAATTTTCCCGTTCGTTGAAGAAGAGGGATCCTTATCTCTTGATGGAAAGAGAGCCAGGGAAGCTGAAAACTGGTCATTAAGAAAAGGTGAGTCGCTTCGGAGAATAGAAGAAATTCCGTTTGCTGCGTTAAAGCCAAAGAGCCAAAGACAGTCTTCTTTGGAATTAGGGTGGTACCGCGCGCCGCGTCCCTATGAGGGTTCGGCGCATTTTTATTTTAAGGAGGAGACAAAATGCTCGATAAGCATTATGACCCAAAAAAAGTCGAAGAGGGCAAATATGAAAAGTGGGTCAGCGGCGATTATTTCAAAGCTGGTTTAGATAAATCGAAGCCCCCATTCTCTCTTGTCATTCCACCGCCAAACGTTACGGGGAAATTGCATCTTGGACATGCGATGGATACGACTTTGGAAGATATCATCACGCGATATAAGAGGATGAAAGGATATGACGTCCTTTGGCTTCCAGGAATGGATCACGCTGGCATTGCCACGCAAGCGAAAGTTGAGGCGAAGCTAAGAGAAGAAGGCATATCCCGCTATGATTTAGGGAGAGAAGGCTTTTTAAAGAAAGCTTGGGAATGGAAGGATGAATACGCCAAAACCATTCATGAACAATGGAAGAAAATGGGGCTTTCCATCGATTATTCCCGTGAAAGATTCACCTTAGATGAAGGACTTTCGAAAGCCGTTCGCCACGTTTTTGTGACCCTTTATAATGAGGGGCTTATCTATCAAGGCGAAAGAATCATCAACTGGGACCCTGAATTGAAGACCGCTTTAAGTAACATCGAGATCGTTCACAAAGACGATGAAGGCGAGTTTTTCTATTTCAAATATGATGTGGTGGGAACGAACCAAAGCATCATTGTCGCCACGACACGTCCGGAAACGATGTTTGGCGATACAGCCGTTTTTGTAAATCCAAAGGATCCCCGCTATAAGAATCTAGTCGGTAAAAAAGTGATCAATCCCGCCAATGGCGAAGAACTCCCTCTGATGGCGGATTCCTATGTCGACCTTTCTTTTGGGACAGGCGCGATGAAATGCACCCCGGCTCATGATCCGAATGATTTTGCTTTGGCTAAGAAATATGGCTTTCCAATGATCAAAGTTCTTGATGAAACCGCCCATATGAACGATAAATGCGGTATCTATCAAGGTATGGACCGTTACGAATGCCGCAAAGCTTTGGTGGAAAAAATCAAAGAAGAGGGGCATTTGGTGAAAATAGAGAAAATCGTTCACTCTGTCGGGCACTCCGAAAGAAGCGATGCTGTTGTGGAACCTATGCTTTCTAAGCAATGGTTCGTGAAAATGAAGCCTCTTGCCGATAAAGTTCTTGAAAGGCAAAAGACTTCCGGAAAAGTGAATTTTGTTCCAAAACGCTTTGAGAAGGTTTTGTTAAGTTGGATGAGCAATATCGAAGATTGGTGCATTTCCAGGCAGCTTTGGTGGGGGCATCGCATTCCTGCTTATTACAATAAGGAAACAGGAGAGCTTCTCGTTAGCGAAGAAGCCCCTGATTTAAACGTCTATCGCCAAGACGAAGATGTTTTGGATACCTGGTTCTCTAGTGCTTTATGGCCTTTCGCCACTTTGGGGTGGCCAAATACGGATAGCGCTGATTTCAAGCGTTATTTCCCGACTTCTTGTTTGGTTACGGGATATGACATCATCTTCTTCTGGGTTTCGAGAATGATTTTCCAATCTCTTCATTTCACCGACGAAGTGCCTTTCAAAGATGTGGTTATTCATGGCCTTGTTCGTGACTCTTTAGGAAGAAAAATGTCCAAATCCTTAGGAAACGGCATCGATCCGATGGATGTAATCGATCGCTACGGTGTGGATGCTCTTCGTTATTTCATCACCACCAATTGCACTCCGGGGATGGATATGCGTTATATCGAAGAAAAGGTCGCTTCCAGCGAGGCCTATTTGAATAAGATTTGGAACGCTTGCCGCTATGTTGAAGGGGTTTTGGGCGATTCTTACATCCCCCGCGAAATCGATAAGAAGAAACTAGGAACGCTAGACGCCTTTATTTTAGACCGTCTTGAGAAGACCGTGAAAAAAGTCGGAAGCAAAATGGATTCGTATGAATTTGGCCAAGCCTCTTCGGCATTGTATGACTTTGTCTATGATGATTTCTGCTCCTCTTATTTGGAATTCTCTAAGATTTCCCTATCCCATGGCGAGGAAGAAGCGGAAGTCACAAAAGATGTCTTATATAAGGTGATGCGTGAAATCATCCTCATGATTTACCCATATTGTCCATTCGTGTGCGAAGAAATGTACCTTTCTTTGCCTGCCCATAAAGATTCCATTATGTGTGAGCCATATCCGGTTTATCAGAAGGAATTGCTGAATAAAAAAGCAAGCGATAAGGTCGTTATCCTTCAGGATATGATTCGTGACATCCGTAATTATAAATCCAAGAATTCCATTGTCCCTAATGCGAAAGTGAGGCTGATTGTTTCGCCAAAAGAGCCGTTTGAGGGCTTTGGGGAATATCTTTCCCGTTTCGCTTTCGCCAGTTCTTATGCCGTGAAAAAAGAAGCTTTGGGAGGGAATCCTTTCATGTACCCTGGCTTCTCCATGGTTGTGGAAGAAGACGTGGATCCATCCGCGCTGCTTGAGCGTCTATTGAAACAAAAGGAATATTTGGAAGGAGAGATTGCCCGTTCCAATAAGATTCTCTCCAACCCCGGTTTCATGGCGAAAGCCCCGAAAGAAAAAGTGCGCATTGAGGAAGAAAAACTTTCCAACAACAGGAAGCTTTTAACAAATGTTGAATCCAAAATAGCGGAAATTCAAAAATAAACGCAAAAAATTTGTCCGTTTTTCGAAATACCCCCCTTCTTATAGGTGAAGGGAGGTTTTTCAAATATGCGAGCATTAAATCCGGAAGAGCTTGAGACGATTGTTCCTGGCGAAGCAATTACCTTAACGGCTGTCATGGCGGTTTTGGCTGTTGCGATAACGGCAGTTGTGGTTTATCGGATTTTCCGCACTTCCTCGGGGAGTGCAAAAATACCCGGTGGCTGGCAATTCACCTGGAAATGATTATCAAAGAGCTTAAAAAAGAGAATTTGCCTAGGGAAAAGGCCCTAAGGCAAGGAATCTCATCGTGCAACGACCCAGAGCTTTTGGCGATATTGCTTCGAAGTGGATGCGTGGGGAAAAACGCTTTAGAACTGGCTTCTGAAATCTTGTCTACGTATAAGGATTTTCCAACCTTAGCGAGCACACCTGTGGAATCCTTTTATTCCATAAAGGGAGTTTCCGATGCCAAAGCGTTAACTTTAGCGGCCGCTTTCGAAATCGCCAGAAGATCTTCTGCGCAAGCGCCTTATCTCTCTTTGCTGTCAGCCAAAGAAATTTTCGAGCACTATCGACTTTTTCTAGGGCAGGAGAAAAGAGAAACGCTCTTCTTGCTTTGCTATGACAAACGAAAGAGGATTCGTAAAGAAAAAGTCGTTTTCATTGGTGATGAAAATGGAATTTGTGCTTCCTCCAAAGCCATCTTGATGGAAATTACTGGATCTTTTTTCTCTTATTTTGTCTTGCTTCACAACCATCCCTCTGGCCTTCCTTTGCCTTCTAAAGGCGAAATCGAATTCACCAACGCATTAGCGAAAAATTCCGCTTTGCTTGGGGTACGCTTATTGGATCACATCATCGTTTCAAACGATACTTACTTCTCGTTTCATGAAAACGATCTGATGATTGATTAACGCATTCTTTTTGCTCTTCTTTTTCTCCATTTGGTGGGATATTCGGAAAAAAGAAAGAAAAAAATAGAAAGCCTTACAAATCATCGTTGTTTTCTTAAAATGAAGTGGTATAGTTATTAGCGTTGTGACGCTCCTTAGCGCCTCAACCGCTTTGAAGTGGTAACTAACACGATTTATTTCGGACCATTAAAGCGAGTACTAGACAAAAAGGAGGAAATAGCATGTACGCAATCGTCGAGACTGGTGGCAAGCAAATCAAAGTTTCTGTTGGCGACAAAATTTATGTCGAGAAACTTAATGCTGAAGCCGGAAAAGAAGTGAAACTCGAAAAAGTCCTTTTACTCGGTGGTGAGAAAACGGTCGTTGGCAAGCCTTATGTTGAGGGTGCTAGCGTTCTTGCCAAAGTTGAAAAACAAGGATTGAACGAGAAATTAACCATCTACAAGTACAAGAGCAAAGCCAATGTCCGTAAAAAACAAGGGCATCGTCAACCTTATACTTGCTTGGTTATCGAATCCATCAACGCCTAATGATTTCTGCTACTTTTGTTGAAAAAAACGGAAAATTCATCTCTTTGGAGGTGAACGGACATGCAGGAAGCGGTCCCTATGGACATGACTTAGTGTGTGCAGCCGTGAGCGGAATTCTTCTTGGAGGTTTGAACAATCTTCAAGACGGAGACCAAAACTACAAAAGCGAAGTAAAAGAAGGCCATGTGTATCTAGAAGCTCTTAAGGAAGTTTCTGAACACGATTACATTGTTCTCGAAACCATCGAGAAACAGATTGAAAGCGTCGCTTCTTCTTATCCGAAGAATGTGAGGCTAGAAAGGAAGCACAAATGAATTTCGTCATTGATTTGCAATTATTCGCCTCCAAAAAAGGTGTATCTAGCACGAAAAACGGCCGTGATTCTGCAGGTCGTAGATTAGGCGCAAAAGTCGGTGATGGACAACACGTTCTTGCTGGCAATATCATTTATCGCCAAAGAGGAACAAAAATTCGTCCAGGAGCAGGCACGAAGATCGGTGGAGATGACACCATTTACGCTGTCATCGAAGGCATCGTGAAATTTGAGCGCGTTGGAAAGAGCGGAAAGAGAGTTTCTGTTTATCCAATGGAAGCGAAATAAGCAATTCTTCAAGTAACGGCTCCTTTGTGGAGCCGTTTTTACTTAAAGTGAAATGGAATCCCTTAATGGGATACTTTATAATTAATCCATATGAAACTAGACATCGTGATTGCCGTTAAAAATCAGACGGCCAAATTGTTGGATCATTTAAAAAATATAGGCATACCTTATTTTGATTCTTTAGGCATTGCCTACGACGTTTTGATTGTATCCGATCATTCTGACGAACCTTCGCAAAAAGCGCTCGAAGAGGGCATGAAAAAGATGCCTCTTCAAGTAAAACTTTTGCCGTATGAAGACATACCTGGGAAGGGGCATGGAGTGCAAAAAGGCATTTTGGCGGCAACAGGGGATTATATTCTTTTTATGGATGCCGATTTTGCGACAGACATTCATATCTTAGATTCAATTCTTCCTCAAATTAGCCATTATGATTGTTTCATCGCCTCAAGACACAGCAAGGGATCAAAAATCCTAACGAAGCAATCCCTTGTTCGTCGTTTAACTTCTTGGGGGGCACGTTTCATCGTGCGCCATAAATTTCACCTTCAGGGAATCCATGATACGCAATGCGGTTTCAAATTGTTTCGCTCGAATGTTGCCAAAGAAATGGCTAAGAGACAAATCATCAATGGCTTTGCCTTTGACGTGGAATATCTTTATTTTTTGCAATTAAATGGTTTTTCCATTAAGGAGATTCCCGCAATTTGGACGGACGATCCTTCCTCAACCGTTTCTTCCCCTTTGAAGACATCTCTTCGTTTTTATAAGGATTTGCTTAAAATCAAGAAAAACAAAAAGAACTACTTTTTGAAACCCGAAGAAAAAGAAAAAATATCCCAAAAGAGCAATTAAGGAGACGCAAGCATGCTAATCGATCGCTGTGTGATAGAAGTAAGAAGCGGAAAAGGCGGAGACGGAGCCATTTCCTTTTTACAAGACAAACATACCACAAAAGGTGGGCCAGATGGAGGAAACGGTGGAAGGGGAGGATCGATTTTTTTCGTTGCGAAAAAGAATCTGAACACTCTTTATAATTTTCGCCATTCTCGCGTTATCATTGCCATGGACGGTGAAAAAGGCCAACGTAAAAATATGTATGGGCGCGCTGCCTCCGATGTATATGTTGAAGTTCCTTGCGGAACAATCATCAGCGAAGAAAAAACCGGGCGTGTTTTAGCGGACTTGCATGAAGAAGGACAGACGGTTTGCGTAGCGAAGGGCGGAAGAGGTGGAAGAGGGAATACATGTTTTAAATCTTCTCGCCATCGTATACCGCGTATTGCGGAAAATGGCCATCCAGGCGAAAGAAAACGTTTGATTCTTGAATTAAAAATGCTCGCCGATGCCGGACTTGTGGGCTTCCCTTCCGTTGGCAAATCGACCTTCTTAAATGTCGTTACCAAAGCAAACGTTCCAACAGCCGATTATCCGTTCACAACCCTGATTCCAAATCTTGGTGTCGCTTATTTGCCGGATGGAAGAAGCTTCATTTTGGCGGATTTGCCAGGTTTAATCGAAGGGGCTCATGAAGGAAAGGGCTTAGGAATCACGTTCTTGCGTCATATAGAACGTTGCCGCGTTCTTGTTCACATGGTTTCCATGAGCGGGGAGAGAGACCCTTATTCGGATTACCAAATCATCAACGATGAATTGAAAGATTATGGGGCGGATTTAGAAAAAAGGCCTCAGATTGTCGTTGCCTCTAAAATGGATTCCGAAGGCGCTGAAGAAAGAAAAGCCGAATTCGACAGAAAATTGGGTTTTGAGTCCATTCCTCTTTCTTCCATTACGCATAAAGGCATCGAAAAACTTCTTTATAAAATCGCTGATTTAGTTGATTCTACGCCGATTTTCCCAATTAAAGGCGTCAATAGCGAGACGGAAATGAAAATCTATGACGCTCATGAAGATTCTACGGAGAATTATCAAGTGGTTTCCGCTGGCAAACACGCCTGGGTCATTAAAGGCGAGAAATTGGAAGCCAGAGCCGCTTTGATCAATCTTTCCACAGACGAAGGCGTTGAACAGCTTATCAAATTGCTCAATTCCGTGAACATCGATGATAAGCTGAAAGAAGCGGGTGCTGTCGATGGCGATACGGTTTCAATTGGAGAATTTGATTTCACCTATACGGAATAGCTATAATTTTCATATGAAAAAAGAGATGTTTTTTGCCGGTGCTGTTTCTCTCCTATCTGCTTTCTTCATCCTTCTATTTTGCGCTTTCTTTGCTTGTTTGAATTGATTTATGTATTACTCGTTTACTGGAAAAATCATTTGCGTGTCGGATGATTCCATTGCCGTCGATGTCAATGGAATTGCTTTCGAGCTTTTTGTTGCAAGGCCGTTAGAATGGCATGTTGGCGAAGAAAGCATTGTTTATTCTTATGAAGTTTATAATGAGAACGACCATTATTTGGTCGGCTTTTCGACGAAGATGGAAAAAGACGCTTTCAAATCCTTGATTCAAGTGAAGGGCATAGGCCCAAAAACAGCCATCAACGCTTTAAGCGCAACGACTCCGGATGAGCTTTTCCGAGCTATTTCCGCCAGCAACACCTCTTATTTGAAAAAACTTCCTGGAATTGGCCCAAAAGCGGCTTCCCAGATTATTTTGGATTTGAAAGGGAAACTTGCTACCACAAGCAATAAGAACACTCATGACGAAAGATATGAAGACGTTCGTGCTGCATTAAAGAGCATGGGCTTTAAGGCGAAAGATATCGATGCCGCTCTTTCTAGCATTAATGAACCGAATCTCTCCACCGAAGCCATTCTTCGCGCCGCTTTATTAAAACTAAAAGGAAGTCGTAAATGAAAAAAGAAAGAATCTTAGATGCCAACAAAGAAGAAGGGGATCTTTCGAATGATTTAACTTTAAGGCCTCATACTCTTTCGGAATACATTGGACAAGTTGAATTGAAGGACAATCTCCGGGTTTTCATTGGCGCGGCCAAAAAAAGAGAAGAGCCTTTGGACCACGTTTTGCTATATGGCCCACCAGGTTTAGGGAAAACGACCCTTGCTTATGTCATTGCCAATGAAATGGGCGGAAATATTAAGGTCGTTAACGGGCCTTCGATTGAAAAAACGGGCGATTTAGCCACAATATTATGTGAATTAGAGCCAGGTGACGTTCTTTTCATCGATGAGATTCATCGTCTTCCTAGACAAGTCGAAGAAATCCTTTATGGCGCAATGGAAGATTTTCAGCTCACCATCATGGTGAATCACGATGGAAACTCCAAACCCCTGAATATGGCTTTGCCGCCCTTTACCCTTGTTGGCGCGACAACAAGGGCCGGAGACTTAAGCGCACCTTTACGCGCCCGTTTTGGCATTTCGGCGAAAATGGATTTTTACACGAACGCCGAAATCGAAGCCATAATCAAGAGAACTTCCCGTGTTTTAAAAATGCCGATTGATGAAGAAGCCGCTTCCCTTTTGGCTAAACGTTCAAGGGGAACCCCGCGTATAGCGAACAGAATTTATCGAAGAGTTCGCGATTTTGCCTCTTATGAAGGGTTAGAGAGCATCGATTCTAAAATCGCTTTGAAAGCAATGAATGCTTTGAAAATCGATGAACTCGGATTGGACGATGTCGACATCAAATATTTAAGAACAATCATTGAACGTTTTCATGGTGGGCCTGTTGGCATTGAGTCGATTGCTTCAGCCATTGGCGAGGAGATCACTAATTTAGAAGACGTTTATGAGCCTTATCTGGTAATGATTGGCATGATTAATCGCACTCCAAGAGGGCGTGAGGCCACTTCAAAAGCCCGTAAACACTTGGGCTTTGTAAGCCAGGAATACCTTTTTTGAAATGCATTCTTTCTTGATTGCACGTTTTCCAGCGTTATTTCTTGCCATCGCATACGTGCGTGCGTAAAATAATTATCGCAATTGTCTGCATTCTTTTATGCTAGACCTGCTAGATACTTGGAGGAGAGATATGTTACGTAAACTCGGTTATATCCTAACAAGCTCGTTACTCATCATCGGTTCTCTTGCCACTATGGGCAATGCCATTTCCATGATGGATACGGATGTTAGCTATGGCAATAGCAAGGCGCTTTATTTTAAGATTTCCGAAAAAGATTCCACCTACAAAGGCGTGGATCCTGCTAACTACATCAAACAAACAGAAGGCTATGACGCTGTTGATGAAGTGGCGGAAGAAATGGAAGATCGCCTTGAGAATTGGGACGTGAATGCAGAAGTTGACAAAGTTGGCTACGATACCATCAAAGTCACTGTGAGAACCGCTTCTAATGACGATACCGAATACCGTTATCTGGAAGACTATCTTTCTTTCTCTGGACAAGATATCACCATCGGTGTTGGGGCACCTACCCAAGAAATTCAAAAAGACGCTCCTTCAAGAACTTCCTATCTCAACAATAAGATGTTTGAAGGCAACACGGCCGCGATTGAATATGTCAACAATATCCCTGTTGTCACTATCAAAGTCAATCAGCCTGGTGAAAACGGAGAATTAAACGAACTTATAAAATTCTGTTCTGACAATTCCAAAGAAGCGAACAGCGAATCTTCTACGGAAGCTCAATATTGTTACGTTGTTCTTTGGAGCCATTTCCAAGAAGGCGACAATTATCTTGCAGCCACGAACACTTCCGCGGAGGATTATGATCCAAACATGGCTAAACGCCTCATTTTCGGAGAAGGCGCATCCAATGCTTGGTATGTCGATTCAAGTAACGAGAATAATAATTACACGAAATTCCAATTGATTCCAAATAGCGATTCGATTCAAAACGGGAATTTTGATTCTTCTAAAGCAGGAGCTGCGTATAAAGCGGCCTTATATTACTGCTCTATTTTGAACGCTTCCTCTTATAACTATGATATTACTTTCGATTATTCTACCGATGTTGCCGCGTCTGTAGATAGCATCATCACTCCAAACGATTGGCATTTAAATGTCAATATGGGTCCTACGATGATTGCGATGATCGTTTCTTTATGCATCCTAGCCGTTGTTCTTGCTCTTTTCTATCATCTAGGCGCTCTAGGAATCATGAGCAACACTCTTCTCTCCATTGAGTTAGGCGTTCTCATTTTCTCTTATTTCTCCGCTCAATTTGGCATTGGCGCTTTGGTTGGTTTCGTTCTTGGCGGTTTGGTTACCATCTTCAGCGGCGCTTATTATTATTCCAAAATAAAAGACGAGCTTTACAAAGGGCGTTCTTTGAAAAAAGCGGAATCCGAAGGTGCCAAAAAAGCCCTTTGGCCTACGCTTGATGCTGGAATAATCGCCATTGTCATTGGCCTTTGCATTTATGGGTTTATTCCAGGAACGGTCGGTAAAATGGGTTTGTCTCTCCTTTGGACGGCTGCTGCTGGAACCATCTTGAATTTGGTTTTAGGACGTTTCCAAGGTTGGATGCTTGCAAACGATTCCTCTTCCGAAAAAGCTTTAAATAAGACTTATTTTGTTGACGAAAGCAAGATTCCTGATCTTCTTAAAGAGGAAAAACAAACCTATTTCGGTGCTTATGCAGACAAAGATTTCACCAAACATAAACGTATTTGGGAGATTTTAGCGGGCGTCTTGGCTCTTGCCTCTATTGTTGGCGTGAGCGTTTTCTCCTCCTTGAAAGGCGAAGCCTTCAATTATTCCGGTGCTTTTGAAAATACAACGTCTATTTCTGTGGAATATCGCGTCGACTCTAATTCTCAAGCCACCAAGACGATGGCTTCCTTAGATGATGTCCATGACTATCTCCTGGATGTCGTTTCCTATAAAGACAAGACGTTATCGGATTATGTCAGTGGTGACGTGATTTTGGAACAAACTACGGTTTCTATTGATGATGATAGCGAAATCAAGAAGTATGATGTCTATCATTTTGATGTCCCGCTTAGCGTTTATTTCGATGCCGAGGTTCAATATGATTTCACCGTCAAGGGCGAAGCCATGCATGATTATTTAAACGAGGCTTTGGAAAAAGCGATTTCCTATAACGCTGATATGGATGCCATCACTGTTAGTGGCAACCGCGTTGTTTATCAATCCGGAAGCCCAGATTTAGGTCTGATTTATGTTGCCCTTAGCGTTGCTTCCGCTTCCATGCTTGTTTATTATTGGCTTCGTTTCGGCCTTTCTCGTTCCTTGCCGGCTACCATTTTCGCCTTAGGGAATAGCGTTGCAATCGCTGGTTTCTTCGCTTTGACGAGACTTGCTGTCACGCCTGTTGTTACCATTAGCGTCCTAACCGCTTTCTTTGTTTTCGAAATGCTCGTTTCAATCTTGTTCAACAAAGAAAAGGAGCTCATCAAAGATAGCCGTGAAAAAGATAAGAATACTCTGTCTTTCCGAAATTCCATGCTCACTTTGGCTAATTCCCAAAGTGCAGGGGAAACCATCATCTATTCTTTATTGCTTCTTGGTGCGTTCTTACCGTTTATCGGCGTTGCGCCAAGTCTTTATAGAACGGTTTTCTTGGGGATTTGCATTGCGGTTTTGATTGCGCTCGTCTTGGTTCTCACCATCACCGTTCCAACTGCGAGACTTCTTTCCGAAGGGATTTCCTCACTTAAAAGATCCGTTAAGGAAACTTGGGAAAATCGCCCACGCAATCAAGATAAGAATGGCAAGCAAAAGAAAAAGTCTTCTGAGCCTGAGGAAGCCACTTTCATTGGAATTAATGACTAATAATGGATAGCTTGCTGGATAGAATTTGCCAACATTTTAGAATCACGAAGGAGGAATATGAGAGAATTTCTCTTCCTCCTTCTTTTTCTAATTTGCCTCTTTTAGATGATAATCCCATCGTTTTAAAGGCGATTAAACGTTTAGAGAATGTTAGGGAAAACAAAGGAAAAATCCTTGTTTATGGGGACTATGATACGGACGGGGTCATGTCTGCTTCCATTTTGGTGCGGGCCTTTCGCGAATTCGGCATTCAAACGGAAGGATATCTTCCTTCACGCTATCAGGATGGTTATGGTTTAACAGCAAGCAATGTCGATAAAATCTTTCGAAAAGGCTATTCTCTCATTTTCACTTGCGATAATGGCGTGACTGCGCATGAGGCTTTAAAAGAAGCGAAGAAATTGGGCATTGAAGTCATCATTCTTGACCATCATGAATTCGATGATATTCCGCCCGAGACAGATATCGTGATTCATCCGGAAACGACTAAATACGGGGATACGGCGATTTCCGCCGGCTACCTGTCATTTGTCTTTTCTCATGCCTTGCTTCGGAAAATGGACCCTTATCTCCTTTCTTTAGGAGCGGTTTCTACCATTTCGGATATGATGCCTTTCCTTTCTTATAACCGGGAAATCGTTCGTTTGATGCTTGAATATATGAAGAAAAAGCCTATTGCTGAGTTTTCGATGTTGACGGAAAGAAGATACATTGACGAATCCGTTTTCCAAATGGAAATCATCCCGAAGATAAACTCTATCGGAAGAATCGAAAAAGGGAATACGATCAATCGTCTTCTTCGCTATTTTGTGGACAGAGATCCGAAAATGAATGCGGCGATTTCCTCATGGATTAACGAAGAAAACGAAAAAAGAAAAGAGCTGACCAAAAATGCCTTGGATGAGCTTTCTGTTTCCCCAAGTGATTTAGCAATCGTCGTTCAAACTTCTTTGCCTGAGGGGTTAAACGGTCTTCTCGCTTCGAGACTTTTGGCAACCTATCAAAAACCAGTAGCCGTTTTCTCTCCTATGGAAAAAGATCCTTCCCTTCTTGTTGGATCCTTGCGCTCCCTCGAAGGGGTCAACATCCTTGATGTTTTTAAAGAAATCAATATTCCTCTTCTTAGCAAGGGGGGACATCCTTTTGCTGGAGGCTGCTCCATTCGCAAAGAGGATTTCGAATCCTTCCGCAAGGAATATGTTTTCTTTGCGTTAAAACATAAAATCATGGAAAAAAATAACGATGGAATCGACATATTGTTAAATGAATGCAACATGAAATCCTATCGTTTGATTGAAACTTTCTCGCCTTTTGGCTTGGGTTGGGAAGCGCCGAAATTCCTTATAAAAGGATTGAATCCAACAACTTTCACTTATCTCAAAGGCGGCAAATACCTTTCCATAAAGCTTTCCGAAGATACGAAAATATTTTCCTTTTCGCTAGGAGAGAATTCTTTCGAAGCGGGTGAAAAGGTGAATCTTCTTCTGAATTTCCGGTTGAATGAATTCAAAGGAAGACTTTCCCTTAATTTAATGGCGGAAAGGGCTTTCTAAAATTCCATTTTCTCGTGCGTGCGTAATATAATAATGTCATTATGGCGGAAGAAAAGAAAACAGAACAGGCTGCATTGATTCCGAATGGGGGCTACCCCATGCACACTTACGAAGATCTTCGTGAGCTTTTTTGCGTTTATATCAAAGACCCAAAAGATCGTGAATTGATTCAACAGGCCTATCTATTGGCAAAAGAGAAACATGCTGGCGTGTTTCGTCGCTCGGGAGAGCCTTATATTCAGCATCCTATTGAAGTGGCTTACATTTTGGCTCAGCTTCAAGCGGGGCCCGAAACGATTATCTCTGGGCTTTTGCATGATACGGTTGAAGACACCGATTTAACGATTGAGGAAATCGAGAAACGTTTTGGGAAGGATGTCGCCTTAATCGTCGATTCCTTGACGAAAATCCAGAGGATGAAGCTTTCGCATCGCACGGAACAGGATTTTGAAGCCGAAGATCATCGCAAGATTTTCTTAGGCATGGCGAAAGATGTCCGCGTTATCATCGTTAAATTGGCCGATCGCCTTCATAATTTAAGGACTCTTTCCTCTTTGCGCCCAGAACGCCAAAAGGCTTTGGCAAAGGAAACGCTGGATGTTTTCACGCCAATCGCCCATCGTTTAGGCATCTATAAAATGCAAAGCGAAATGGAAGATCTCTCTTTGAAATACCTTGAACCTGAGAAATACAATGCTATTTTGAAGATGCTGAATGAAAGAGAGAGCAACCGTCAAGAATCTCTGAACAGCTTAAAAAAACGTATTGCAGATTTGATTTTTGAGCAAAAAATTCCTTTCCGCATGGAATCGCGCATCAAATCCATTTATTCCATTTATCGAAAAATGTATCTCAAAAATTACAATTTCGATGAAATATACGATGTTTTGGCGATTCGCGTGATCACAAAAACGATCATGCAATGTTACGAGATTTTAGGAATCGTTCATGCGACATTCAAACCCATTCCTGGACGTTTCAAGGATTATATTGCCATGCCGAAGCCGAACATGTATCAGTCCTTGCACACGAGCATCGTTTCTGGCGACGGCAATATTTATGAGGTTCAGATTCGAACCGAGGAAATGGACCAAATCGCGGAAGAAGGCGTTGCCGCCCATTGGAAATATAAAGAAGGCAGCAATTATAATGCCCGCGAAGAGCAAAAAGACATTGAAAACAAACTTCACTGGTTCCGCGATTTCGTTTCTATTTCCGGAGAGGAAAGCGGCAATGCCAAAGAGTATATGGCCGCTCTTTCTAATGATATATTCAACGCAAACGTTTATGTGTTTACGCCTCTAGGAAAGGTCATTGATCTTCCTACTGGAGCAACGACCCTGGATTTTGCCTACAAAATTCATACAAAAGTCGGGGATTCGGCTGTAGGAGCCGTTGTTAACGGCCAAATGGTCCCGCTTAATACGGTTTTAAAAACAGGGGACGTTTGCGAAATCAAAACTTCCAAAAATTCCCCTGGCCCAAATCAGGGGTGGTTGGAAATCGCTAAAACAGCCAGCGCGAAATCCCATATTAAAAAAAGCATTGCTAAAAATAGCCAATATCTTCGCGAGGAAACAATCCGCAAAGGATATGAAGCCTGCGTCGATGCTTTTAAAGCTCAGGACATTGGCGTCGGCGAAATGGAAAAGCTTCTCGAAAACAAAGCTTTAAGCAAATTTAATTTTGCTAATTTGGACGCTCTTTATGAAGCGGTGGCAAACCGTAACATCACCCCTTTTGTTTTAATCGACTATCTTGGAGTTCGTAAAGAAGACAAAAAAACAACTCTCAATAAGCATAATTTCTCTAAGGACAGCAAGAATCCGATTATTGTTGATGGAATCGATAATGTCGCCGTTGCCTTGGCGAAATGCTGCACCCCAATTCCAGGGGACGATATCACGGGATATGTAACGAAGGGAAAGGGTATCGTCGTTCACCGCTTGAATTGCCCTAATATCGCAGATGCGGGCAAAAGAACCATCAACGTTCGTTGGAACCCTAATCTAGGGATATCGACCTATCCTGTCGACATTCAAATTTATGCCAACGATCGGCAGAACCTTCTTGCGGATATGCTTGCATCCATGTCTTCAAAAGGGGTGGAAGTCACCGACTTAAAGGTTCACCTTATCCATGAAACGATGAACGTTATCATCGCAGCGACCGTTTATGTTTCCGATTCAAAGACGTTAGAAGATGTTTTTGCGGCCTTAAAAGGCGTAAAAGGCATTTATGAATGCAAAAGAATAATCCATTAAAGGAGGAGAATATGAGCAATTATCAACCAGTAAAAGGAACTCATGACATTTTTGGAGAGGAAATGACCGGAATCCAATACATTACCGACGTTTTATCCACCTGCGTCGAACTATATGCTTATAAAGAAATCGTTCCGCCGGTTCTTGAATATACGGATGTTTTCTCGCGTGGAACGGGAGGAAGCAGCGACGTTGTGCGTAAAGAGATGTACACCTTCATGGACAAAGGGGATCGCTCTGTCACGATGAGGCCGGAATTTACGGCTGGGATCGTTCGCAGCGTCGTCTCTAATAAAATGTATGCAGATGGTGGAAACCTTCCTTTAAAACTTTATTATCACGGGCCTGCTTTCCGTTACGAAAGGCCTCAACTTGGAAGATACCGCCAATTCAATCAATTCGGTGTCGAAGAGATCGGCCAGGATAGTCCTCGTGCCGATGCTGAATGCATTATCATGGCAATGCAATCCCTTTATATGCTCGGTTTCAAAAATCTCAGCTTAAAAATCAACACAATTGGCGATGATGCAACGCGAGCGAATTACCGTAAGGCTTTGAAAGAATTCTTCCAAGGAAGGATCGATGAAATGTGTGAGGATTGCCATGAAAGATTGGAATTAAATCCCCTTCGAATCTTAGACTGCAAAGTCGAAAAAGACCAAGAAATCGCCAAAGGCGCCCCAAAAATCAAAGATTATCTTTCCGAAGAATCTGAAAAACGTTTCTATACAACCCTGTCCATCATCAATGATTTAGGCATCGAATATGAAATCGACGATTCTTTGGTCCGAGGCCTTGATTATTATTCGGAAGTCGTCTTTGAAATTCACGCATTAAGCGATACTGGCGTGGATTATGGCGCTCTTTGCGGTGGAGGGCATTATGGTGGCCTTGTTAAAGAACTCGGAGGCCCAGATTTGGCTGGAGTTGGCTATGCGATGGGCATTGAACGCGTCTATAATTTGGCAAAAGACAACGGTTTGTTGAAAGATATCGACGATGGAATCGATATTTACGTCATCCCGATCGGAGAAGAAGTTTTAGATGATACCTTTAATATCACGGAAGAAATACGCTCTCTTGGTTTCAAAACGGATAACCCTCTTGCTTCCGCAAAATTAAGCAGCGCTTTCAAAAAAGCGGAAAAGAGAAAAGCGAAATTCGCCCTCATTATTGGTTCCGAAGAATTGGAGAAAGGCGTTGCCCAATTGAAGAACCTAGCTACGAAAGAACAAAAACAAATTGACTTGAATAAGCTTGAGAATGAATTGGACGCAGCCTTTGATTCCATCGAAAATCATGAGCATTGCCATCATCACGAGGAGAAAGAAAAATGAAAAGAACAAACTATAACGGAGAATTGCGCTTAGCTAACGTCGGTGAAGAAGTGACGTTAGTAGGCTGGGTTTCGACTAGAAGAAATCTCGGCTCCATCCTTTTTATCGATTTAAGAGACAATACGGGAATCGTCCAACTTTGCGTGGAAGATCCAAACAAAGTCCCCGATGTGCGCAATGAATATGTGGTGCAAGTTACGGGCGTCGTTCGCAAAAAAGATGTCCCAAACCCAAAACTCCCTTCCGGCGATATCGAAGTTCTTGTTAAAGACATGAAAGTCATTAACAAAGCAGAGAACCCTCCTTTCATCATCGCTGATAAAACAGATGCTCTAGAAGACACGAGGCTAGAATACCGTTACCTCGATTTACGCCGCCCGTGTATGCTGAACAATCTTCGCACTCGTGCGAAAATCGTGAAAATAACCCATGAGTATCTTGATACTAATCGTTTTTTGGAAGTGGAGACGCCAATTTTGGATTTGGCTACTCCTGAAGGCGCAAGGGACTACCTTGTTCCGTCTCGTTTGCATCATGGGTGCTTCTATGCTTTGCCTCAATCACCTCAGCTTTTCAAACAATTGTTGATGATTGGTGGCATCGAAAGATATTACCAAATTGCAAAATGCTTTCGCGATGAAGATCTTCGTGCGGATAGGCAACCTGAATTCACCCAAATCGATGTCGAGACCTCTTTCATGGATCAAGAGCAGGTTCTTGATCTCGCTGAAGGGATGCTTAAGCGTTACTTCAAAGAAATCGTCAATGTCGATATCAAGCTTCCTTTGCGTCGCTTGAATTACTGGGATGCTATGGACACTTATGGTTCCGATAAGCCGGATACGAGATACGGTCTTCACCTTCAGGACGTAACGGAAATATTTAAAAAAGCGGATTTCGCCTCTTTTAAAGACGCAAAATACATCAAAGGAATACTTATTCCAGGAAAAGGGAAAGAGACAAGCCGCAAAAAAATCGACGTTCTTTCTTTGGAAGCCAGAAAATTCAACCTTAAAGGCATTCTAGCTTTGAAAGTGGAAGAGGGGAAACTGGAAGGCTCATTTGCAAAATTCTTGACGCCGGAAATCGAGGAAGAACTCCGTTCCTTCCTTTCTTTGAAAGAAGACGATTTGTTCGTTTTCGCCTCTTCGAAGGATAGGAGGGACATTGATTTTGGCTTAGGCGCAATTAGAACGCTCTTTGCGAAAGAAATGGGCCTTATTAAAGCTGGAACATACGATTTGCTTTGGATCGTCAATTTCCCAATGTTTGATAAAATCGAAGGAACGGATCAATACACCGCAGAGCATCATCCATTCACCAGACCGAGAGATGAAGATTTGCCTTTATTGGATACAGACCCAGAAAAGGTTTTAGCGTATGCTTATGATATCGTCATCAATGGCTATGAGGCGGGTGGAGGAACCTTAAGAATCTACGATCATGACACCCAATGGAAGATTTTCCGTTTGCTTGGCTTATCCGAGGAAGACGTCGAAAGAAAGTTCGGATGGTTTTTAAGGGCTTTCCGTTATGGCGTTCCCCCTCATGCCGGCTTCGCCTTGGGCTTAGATAGACTTTCCATGATTCTTTGCGGAACGGACAATATTCGCGATGTCGAAGCTTTCCCTAAGAACCTTCAGGCCACAGATCCGATGTCTAAAGCCCCATCAAGCGTTTCTCAAGAAGCGTTAGATGCAGTAGGCATTGAGATTAAAAAAGAGTAAATATTATCTTTAGATAATATAAGTAACTAAAAAACAACTAAATAACTACTAGAAAGGAAATATATGGCCGAGAATCAATCCCCAAAACACCAAGACGAAAAATCCATCAACAGCATTCGCTGTCTTCTTCTAGACGAAATTCAAAAAGCGAATAGTGGGCATCCAGGAATGGCTTTGGATATCGCGCCCGCCATGTACGTTCTTTTCAAATATCATTTGATTACCGACCCCAAGCATCCATCTTGGATCAATCGCGATCGCTTTGTGCTTTCTAGCGGCCATAACAGCGCCCTTCTTTACGCCATGCTTCATATAGCCGGATATGACTTAACGATGGACGATCTTAAAGAATTCCGACAGCTGAATAGTCGTACTCCTGGACATCCAGAATATGGCGTGACATGCGGAGTCGATGCGACCGCAGGCCCATTAGGGCAAGGCATCGCTCAAGCTGTTGGCATGGCCATGGCTGAGGAAAAGCTTCGCGCCACATACCCGGAAGGCGAAAGAATCATGAACCATCGCACATATTGTTTATGTGGCGATGGGTGTTTGGAAGAGGGCATCTCTCAAGAAGCGATTTCTTTTGCGGGCCATCAGAAATTGAATAAGCTGATCCTTATTTACGATCAAAACACATCTACCTTGGATGGGCCAACCTCCAATTCTATGAGCGAAGATGTGAGAAAACGTTTTGAAGCGGCGGAGTGGAATACATTAGAGGTTTTCGACGGGAATGACGTTTCTAAGATTAACGAAGCCTTGTCTGAGGCGAAAAAATCTTCGAAACCAACGATGATTCTTATTCATACCTTTATTGGCTTTGGAACCTCTAATCAGGGTTCTAGCAAGACTCATGGCGCCCCGCTAAAGAAAGAAGACTATGAGGCTTCGGAAGAAAAATTTGTGAAAGGCTATATTCCCTTCCGTGTGGACGAGGACGTTTATCAAGATTTGAAGGATAGTTTTGCAAAACGTGGGGAAGAGGCCTATCAGGCTTACGAAAGGGAAAGGAAAGCGTATGCTTTGGAACACCCTGCGTCATATCGCGATTTCGAAAACGGTTTCCAAAGGAATATTGAAGATTATTCCATCGTCTCTCCGGAGCTGAAAGAAAACGAATCAACCAGAAATGCTTCTGAACGTTTCTTGCTTGAGATGGTTAATAAACTGCCTTTCAGCTTTGGGGGAAGCGCAGACGTTGCTTCGTCCGTTAAAACAAACATTCCTGGCGACCCAGGCTTTTCTCCTGAACATAGAAATGCTAAAAACATCAACTTTGGCATTCGTGAATTCTTTATGGCAGCCGCCCAAAACGGCATTCTTCTTCATGGCGGTCTTGTTAGTTATGTGGGAAGCTTCATGGTCTTTAGCGACTACTTCAAAAACGCCATTCGCATGGCTTCTTTGGAGAGAGTCCCTGCTATTTTCCTTCTTTCTCACGATTCTATTGCCGTTGGAGAAGATGGGCCAACTCATGAGCCGATCGAACAATTGGCGGCTTTAAGAACCATCCCTGGGTTAGACACGATTCGTCCTTGCGATGACCGCGAGATGTTCGGAGCATGGAAATTGGCTTTGGCAAGCAAAGATCGTCCGACCGCTTTAATCCTCACTAGACAAAATCTTCCATTAGAAGAAAACTCAAGCGAAGAAAAAGTGGCGCAAGGAGCCTATTTGATTTCTAAGGCCGATAAAAACGCCCAGTATGAAATCATCGCCTCAGGAAGTGAGGTTTCTTTAGCCATCTCCGTTCAAAAATCCTTGGCCGAAAAAGGAATTTATATCGATGTCATCTCGATGCCATCAACAAACCGCTTTGATATGCTCTCGAAAGAAGGACAGGCTAAGATTCTCGCTCTTCCTAGAAACAAACGCATCGCTTTAGAAATGGCTTCGGGTGCCACATGGTACAAATATGCCGACCACGTTATATCTTTAGACGAATTCGGACGCAGTGCCCCCGCAAACGAAGTCTTGAAATTCTTTGGTTTCACCCCTGAGGAAATTACGAAGAAAGTTGAAGCCATCATCAAAGATGAGTAAAATGAGAGCATGAGCCGTGATTATTATTTCTTAAACAATTTTAGCCCATATGGAACCATGGGGATTTCCCACCGCGCTTTCATAACGATCGTCGAGACGGCAACGAACCATGTTTCTGGGGCTTCGGTTTTCAAAAGTCGCAAGAATGCTATTTTCAAGATGACGAACCCTGTGAAAGTCTTTTTTAGAAAAGACGGGAGAATCGACATTAATTTAGACGTTTCCATCAAAAAAGGGGAATCTGTCGGTGAGGTTTGCACCAATATCCAAAATAGTGTTGCAGACGCTTTGCTTATGATGTGCGAAACCGTTCCTTTTAGGGTTCATATCAAAGTTTCTTCTCTTTCTAAATAAGAAAAATAGGAAGCGCTCTGAAAGAGCGTTTTCTTTTTCCTTTCGAAGCGTTTTCCTCTACAAAATATCTTGTCTTTGGTGTAAACTTTTGAAGTTCGAAAACGAACATTGATCTTTAGAGGTAATAGCCATGCACCGTAAACAAGCAGAAGAAAAAACAATCGCCGCAATCTATGACGTTCTTCTCTATACGGAAATGGGAAAAACCATTGATTTGGAAGAATTGATTTCTTCCCTTTGCGAAACGCCTTATGAAAATGCGGATACATTCGTCAAAAGAATGGTCATTGCCGCCATTAAGCACATGAAAGAAATCATCCCCGTCTATGAAGAGCATATGAGGGGCTGGACTTGGAACCGTTTAGACCATCTAGAACAGGCTCTTCTTTTGTATTGCTATTGCCATTTCTTCTACGATACCGAAGAAGTAAGCAAAAAGATTGTCATCAATGTCGGCGTGGAATACGCCAAAAAATATCTCGACCCGAAAGCAAAAGGCTTTATCAATGCCATATTGGATAAGGTTTTAGTCAAGAATGTCTGAAAGAAACGATTTACCTTACATCTCCGTTACCAGCCTCAACACGCTCATTAAATATAAATTAGAGGGAGAGGCCGATTTACGGGGGCTATATGTCAAAGGGGAGATTAGTAACTGGAAAACATACCGTAGCGGTGTTTTTTTCGATCTGAAAGACGAAAACGGCAGCGTTATCTCTTGTCTCTTATGGGGAAATTATGCTTCCCGTCTTTCCTTTCTCCCAAAGGATGGCGATGAAGTGATTGCCTTTGGGAACATAACCGTTTATGCAGCGAGAGGACGTTACAGCCTTCAAGTGTTCACTTTAGAGCTATTTGGCCTTGGCGCTTCCCTTTTGGCCTTAGAGAATCTAAAGAAAAAACTGGCCAAAGATGGGCTTTTTGACCAAGCGAGAAAAAGAAAAATCCCTTCTATGCCAAGCACAATCGGAATCATTGTTGGGAGAAACAGCGCAGCCGAATCGGATTTGAGAAGAAACATCCTTCGACGCTGGCCTTTGACGAAAATCCTCTTTTTCTACGCCCAAGTGCAAGGCTTGGATGCTCCTAAAAGCATAATAATGGCCTTAAATAAAGCGGAAGAGTGTGAGATTGATACTTTAATCGTCGCCCGTGGCGGGGGCTCTAGCGAGGATTTATCTGCCTTCAATGACGAAGCCCTTGTAAGAGACTTCGCTAAATGCCCATTCCCTTTCATTTCGGCCGTGGGACACGAAATCGATTTCACTTTGCTAGATTACGTCGCGGATTTGCGTGTTTCAACGCCAACGGCAGCAGCGGAAGCGGCAACGCCTAATCAAATTGATGTTCGTAACGATTTGTTAAGCAAAGAAGAAGAATTGCAAGAGAGCCTTCTGAACAAAGTTCGCAACGACAAGGAAAAACTCGCATCCCTTGCAAAAAGGCAATTTTTCCTTAATCCAGCCTCGATTTACGAAAGAAACAAAGAAGAGCTGAAAGATAAGCAAGATCGCCTTTCCAGAGCGATAACATTCTATATTTCCTCTCTTTTAGATAAGACAAAATCTTATGAATCCAGGCTGAAATCCATAAATCCAGACAACATTGTTAAAAGAGGATATTCTATCACGTTTGGGGAAGACGGTGCGCCAATCACGTCAGCTAAAAATGTCTCCAAAGGTCAAAAAATTAAAACAAAACTAAAAGATGGTATAATCGAATCGAAAGTTTTAGGAGAGCAATGAAAATGGAGAAGAAGATGTCTTTTGAAGAAAAGATGAAACGTTTAGACGAAATTGTTGAAAAAGTGGAAAATTCTGTCCTTCCGTTAGAAGAATCCTTAAAGCTTTATCAGGAAGGAACTGCTTTGATTAAAGAGCTTCAGACAACTTTGGATGACGCTGAAAAGAAAATTAAGGAAGTTACGACAAATACTGATAAATAATTTTTTTATTAGTATGATATTAGTAGATATTTATGAATAAAATAGTAGATTTAAAACAACTTAAAAATCCGAATATAGTGAAAGAAATGGACGAAAGCGCCCTCAGAGATCTTTGTGCTCAAATCCGTCAGGAAATACTTGAAGACGTCTCGCTTTGCGGTGGGCATTTATCCAGCAATTTAGGGATCGTCGAGCTTACGGTTGCCCTTTACCGTTCTTTCGATTTCCCAAAAGACAAGCTTCTTTTTGATGTTGGCCACCAATGTTATGTTCATAAGATCCTGACGGGCAGAGATTTAAGCAAACTGAATGAATTTGATGGGCCATCCGGTTTCATCAAACGCGCGGAATCACCTTATGATTGTTTTGAAGCGGGGCATAGCTCCACGGCTCTTTCCGGAGGGGAAGCTTTCGCGATCGCCCGTGATATGAAAGGCGAAGATTTTAATGTCGTGGTGCTCATTGGGGATGCTTCTTTAGCAAATGGGGTTTCTTTTGAGGCTTTAAACAACATCGCTTGCCGTAAAAACAAGGTGATTATCGTACTAAACGACAACGATATGTCGATTTCTAAGCCTGTTGGAGGGCTAGAAAATGTCTTACGCAGCATCTCTCCGACCTATGATGACGAAGAAAAGGCAAAGCACCCACATATCAAATTAAACAACAAAACGATTTTTGAGGAACTTGGGCTTGAATATATTGGCCCTGTGAATGGCCATGATATCAGTGCTCTAGACGAAGCTTTTCAGAAAGCGAAGCGCTCTAAAAAATCAGTTATTGTGCACACTTTCACAAAGAAAGGAAAAGGATATTCTTTTGCCGAGAATGACGAAAGTGGAGATTGGCATTACACCGCGCCTTTTGACATAGATACCGGTTTACCGAAAAATAAGCATGCAAATCAGATTTCCTTTTCTAAGTTCATGGGCGATCTTTGCTGCGAAGCTTTAAGAAATAACCCCGAATCAGTTTTGATTTGTCCAGCCATGATTAAGGGAAGTTTGTTGGAATCGGCATTCGACACTTATCCTGAACGTTGCTTTGATATGGGAATTTCAGAAGAGCATGCGGCTGTTTTCACCGGAGCGATAACGCTTCGAGGGATTCATCCAATTCTCTGTGTGTATTCGACTTTTTTGCAAAGAGCGTACGATGAGATTCTTCATGATTGCGCAAGAATTCACGCGGATATGACACTTTTGGTGGACCGCGTTGGGCTAATCGGGAAAAACGGCGAAACCCACATGGGCATTTACGATGTGGGTTTCTTGCGAAGCATCCCTGGCATTATTATTTCGATGCCATCGACATTGTCTGAAGCAAGAGCATTGATGGATTTGTCCATGGAAAAAGGACATGGAGTTTTCGCCATACGCTATTTGGGCATCTTTGAAAACCTTAAAGAAACGGAAAAAAGAGAAAAACTCGAGTTTTTGAAATGGAAAATCGTTCAAAAAGGCAATCAAAAGAAACAAGCCGTTATCGCTTTGGGACCGCACGGAAAAGAATTGTTCGATAAATTGCTTCAAGCTGGATACGATGGAACTTTAGTGAATCCGTTATTCCTTAATCCTTTTGATGAGACGGTCTTTCAGGAATTGCTGCGCTACAAGGAACTTGTCATTTATGACGCATATGGGACAGAGAATGGGTTTAGTGAATCAGTAAAAAAATACTTATTTGAGAATCATTTCCATGGAAAAGCAACTTTCTTCAGCCTTCCGAACGATTTCATAGCTCATGATTCGGTTCAAAATCAAGAGAAACGTTATGGTATATCGGTAAATCAAATTTACGATTACATCTTGAAAAAATCTTAATTTTATTAACATTTTCTTTCGCTGGTTTTTTTGCTTACAATATCCTTGATGAGCAAGGTGATTATGCATATAGACCTCAATGCGTTTTTTGCGACTTGTGAGGAAATTAAAAATCCGGAATTAATCGGTAAGCCGGTTATAGTCTGTAACGAATCAGGCCGCGGAGTCGTTTCAACGGCTTCTTATAAAGCGAGAGAATTCGGCGTGCATTCCGCAATGCCTTATTTCGAAGCAAAGCGTCTTTGCCCAGAAGGAATCTTCGTTAAACCTGATTTCGCTTATTATGAGATGATGTCTCGCTCCTTTTTCTCTTTTTTAAAACGTTACTCCCTTTTGATCGAAGAGGCCTCCATCGATGAAGGATATGTCGATATGACCGAAGCTTGCATGCGTGTCGCGAGCCCCAAAGCATATTTCCAAAAAATCATGGATGATTTATTAAAAGAAATCGGTCTGAAATGCTCGATAGGAGTAGCGCCGACCAAATTCCTTGCCAAAATGGCCAGTGATATGAAAAAACCTCTGGGGCTCACCTTCCTATACCGTCGCAGTCTTAACGAAACGCTGTATCCCTTGCCTATCGAATCTTTTTTTGGCATCGGAAAGAAAACCTCGGCTAAATTAAGGGATGCTGGCATTGTGACCATTGGCGACTTAAAGAAGAAAGTTGATCAAGACGATGCTGAGATAAAAACGCTTTTCGGGAAATATTTCCTTATTATCAAAGAAGAAATCAATGGTTATGGGGACGACTTCGTCGATCCGACTCCTTATGACCCAAAATCTCTCGGACATAGCGAGACCTTTCCATATGACACAAACGAAGAATATGTCATTAAAAATAAACTAAGAGACCTTTCGATGGAAGTTGCTGAAGGCGTTAAACGCGAACGCAAGAAAGGCAAAACGGTCGTTTTGGTCATCAAAGACAGTGATTTTACGAATCATAATAAGTCTGTAAGCCTTCAGGAAGGAACGGATGATGGCGAAATCATTTTCGAAACGGTTTCCAAACTATACGATTCCAATTATCTTGGGATTATGCTTCGTCTGGTAGGCGTAACTTTGCAAAACTTATATAATCCGTCGGAAGAAACCGTTCAGATGAATATTTGGAATTTCGAAGAATACGAAAAAATGGATAAAACAAAGCTTTTGGTGAACGAATTAAATCGCAAAATGAAAAAACCTGCTTTAAAAATAGCCAGCGAGGTAAATAAAAAGAATGGAAATCGATGAATCCTTTGATGCTTTTGTCCAATATTTAAGAGTTGAGCGTGGCGTCAGCGAAATAACAGTAAAAAATTACCGAGAAGACTTTAAGATTTTTCTTCTTTCCTTCCCAAGTATCGCAACAACCGATGATTTAAATGTAGACATGTTGCCGGAATTTATTCGCCAGCAAGATGAATTAGCTCGTTCCTCCTCAACAATACTTAGACGTTACAGCCTTTTAAGAAATTATTTCTCTTTTTTGAATGAGGAAGGCATCCTTCATGAAGAAATACCGGAAGTCGATAAGCCAAAATCCTCCAAACGTTTGCCTTTCGTGATGAGCAACGAAGAAGTAGATGAATTATTAGAAGCGCCGGACATCTCCAAAGACAATGGAATGAGAGATAGAGCCATGTTAGAGCTTATGTATGCGACAGGACTCCGCGTTTCCGAACTTTTGTCCTTAAAATTTCGCAACCTGAATATGCAAAACGCTCTGATTACCGTCTATGGAAAGGGAAATAAACAGCGTAGCGTCCCCATTTCCTCCTTCGCCTTGGAATTTCTTCGCAAATACATGGACGGCCCAAGAAAAAGGGTAAAAGGTTCCAAAGATACCGATATTATTTTCCTGAATCGTGATGGAAAGGCCATATCAAGAACTTATTTCTTTATGCAAATTAAACGATACGCCGAAGAAAAAGGGATTGATTCTTCGGTCTCTCCCCATACTTTAAGGCATTGTTTTGCGACTCATCTTTTGGAGAATGGTGCTTCCTTAAGAGCGGTCCAAGAAATGCTCGGGCATTCGAATATCGCAACGACCCAAATTTATACCGAAGTATCGACAAAACGTATTATGAGCGCCTATGATTTGTATGCATCTAGAAAATGAAATATCATTTTGTTGTTAGATATTTCTAACTTAAGGAGGATCAGAAATGAAATTTAAAAGAATCTTCTTGATTGTTGCTGACAGCGCTGGCGTGGGCGAAGAACCCGATGCCGCCAAATTTGGCGACGTGGGCTCTAATACGTGGGCTCATGCGGCTGCATCCGTTGGGGGAATTCACGTCCCTTTTATGGAAGGCTTCGGAGTTGGCCAATTGGACGATGTTGAGGGCGTCAAGAAAGTTGATTGCCATCCAAATAGTTTTGCTTTGCGTTGCCGTGAAGCGTCAAATGGCAAAGACACTTTAACGGGTCATTGGGAAATGATGGGGATTTTAACCAAAGAGCCTTTCAAAACGTTTACCGACACAGGATTCCCTAAAGAGCTTATTGATGAATTGGAAAAGAAAACGGGGCATAAAATCATAGGCAATTACGCTTCGAGTGGGACTGAGATCTTAAAGGTTCTGGGAGAAGAACAAATGAGAGATAACTCTTTAATCGTTTACACTTCCTCGGATTCTGTGCTTCAAATTGCCGCTCATGAGGGAACGACTGGAGTTCAAGAGCTATACCGTTGTTGCGAAATTGCTCGTGAAATATGCCTTAGACCGGAATATCGAGTTGGAAGAATCATCGCTCGTCCATTCGTAGGAACGAATAAAGACAATTTCAAACGCACGCCAAATCGCCATGACTACGCTTTAAAGCCACCTTTTAAAACGGATATGGAAATTTTACAAGAGAACGGCTTTATGACTAGTTGCGTCGGTAAAATTGCGGATATTTTCGATATGGCAGGCGTTACAAAGACCGTTCATACCATTTCCAATATGGATGGGATGGACAAAACGATAGAACAAGTCAAAAACGATGACTGGAAGGGCCTTTGCTTCGTAAACCTAGTCGAATTTGATTCCGAATACGGACATAGAAGAAACGCTCCAGGTTATGCAAGAGCCTTGGAAGATTTAGACAAGAGAATCGGCGAAATGATTAAAGTCATGAGAAAAGACGATCTTTTAATGATTACGGCCGACCATGGAAATGATCCGACCTTTAAAGGCACCGACCACACAAGGGAAAAGATTCCGTTATTGGTTTATTCTCCAAGCATAGTTGACGGTCGCTATCTAGAAGAGAGACCAACCTTTTCAGATATTGGTGCGACCATTCTTAAGAACTTCGGATTGAAGAGAAGCGAAGACCTAATTGGAACGCCAATCGATGAAATACTAGCGTAACAAAGAAAGAAATAAAGAAAGGTCATAAGAGAAAATCTCAATGGCCTTTTTTCATACAGAAAGTAATATACGCAAAATTAAAATGACTATAATTAATAAATTAGGAAAAATTTACTTATTTATTTATTAATCTGTTTATTAAGCGCGAATAAAGAAGAATTAAGCTATTCAAAGGCGATTCCGAAAGGTCATAAATATAAAATAATAGTTAGTCGATATATTCCAAAAATAAGGGTTTTATATCATTTATGACAAAAAGATGTCTTTCAATAAAAAAATTTTTAAACAGAAAAAACATGATGATTAGTATTTTATTAGTACTTTTAAAAATGTGTTGAAAAGTCGATTAATTCATGTGGAAAATTATAAAAATTATTATTTTATTATGTTATAAAAATCGTAATAACGCAAAAAAATATATATTTTTGTTAACATAACGGACATTATGCGAAGTCTTGTTGTTTTATGAAAAAACTTGCATAAAACAATCAAACGATAAAGGAGTTTATTTTTTGAAATTGTGGTACCACTCTTCTTTTGCTTAACTACTAGATATCTCTCGTTTCTTTAAGCATGTATTTTCTAATCGTTAATTTACAAAACTAGTCTATTTATTATTCTATATCCCTCATATTTTTTATACGTAAAAGCAATATCTTCTGCTGTCTTATTTTTGGTGTATTTATTTGTATTTCAATCAAAAACAAAAAAGCAGCCAATATTTTGACGGCTTTTAAATAATTTTTTTAGGCTATTTCTTCAAGTTTGAATTCTTCTCGCTTTTCTTTTGTCAGAATGTGGACAAGAAAATTTTCCGCATCAACAACAATCCATCCGCTCTCTGGTTTTCCTTCTCTTTTGATTTCCATGTTTTCCTTTCGAAGAAAAAGATCCTCCAAAGCCTGTGCAACCGCCTCTAACTGTCTTTCGTTATTCACGCTCCCGATGATTACGTAATCCGTGAAAGGATTCCTTTCTTTTGTTTCAATTGTCACTGTGTCTTCGCATTTTTTGTCTTCTAAGGTATTTAATATATTCTCTAAGACGCTCATTGTTCCTTCTCCTTGCTCAAATATTCTTCATAGCATTGTTTACTAAGCTCTGTTGAGGAAGTTCCTCCCTTAGAGGACAAGAATTTGGCGTTTTCTTGAATCACCCGAAGAAAACCAACATAGTAATTCTTTTTGCAATCTTTTATCATTTCTGAGGAATCATAGCCTCTTGTTGGATCGATTTTATCAGAGGAGAAAATAATCTTCGCTAACGGAGACATGTGCGCTTTTCCTGTGCAATGATATTCGATGGCGTCCAAAATGGATTTATCTTCGATTCCGAATTCTTTCTTTGCAAGATAAGCGCCGGTGAACTGATGAAAAGAAAAAGCGGGATAATCCTTATATTCTGGGAACCACTCTTCCATGATTCTCAACGACTCTTCTTTGCTTAACTCCTTCCCGATGTCGTGCAATGCCCCAGCGATATAGGCTCTTTCTGGGGAAGGGATATGATTGGAGATCGCTATAGAGTAAGCTAAATGGGCTACAGACAGAGAATGGTTCAAGCGATGATCGCTTAAATAGGAATGAAGCCTCTTCATGAAATAAAGGTTGTGTTCTTCGATATAGCTTAAAACGTTCGAAGGAAGATCAACGGACTGAAGAGAACGAATGGCACTGGAAGAAACGTTTCCGGATTCAAAGAAATTAAGCGAAACCATTTTGTATTCTTTCAGTATATTTTTATCGATATCAATGTCAGGACGATTGGCAAATATCACTTTAGCGATTTCGACGATTTCTTTTGCCTCATGCCATTTCGGGAATTGGTTGACCTCATCGGCGCCAATTAGAAGGAATAATTCGTATTTCGGATATTTTTTTTGAAAATAACGGACCGTATCGATGGAATAAGTCGTTTCGCCCTCGCGTTTTAATTCGCAATCGCTGATGAAAAAAGAGGGAGAGCCTTCTTCTTGGAGCGCTAGGCGCAGCATATTCAAGCGATCTTCTTTGGAGGCGGATGGCTCTTTCCAACGTGGAGATTTAGCTGGCACAAAAACAACGTCCGCATTTAATGACAAAGACGCTTGCCTAGCGATGCGCAAATGCCCGCAATGGACGGGATCAAAGGTCCCGCCGAAAATAATCAGTCTTTCCATAGATTAAAGAACGATTCTCGGATTCTTTTTGCTCGGACGATATAGAATGATCGTATGCCCGATGATGTCCACTAACTCCGAAGATGTTTTTTCCGTGATTTGTTTTGCCAGATCCTTGCAAAGCTCATTGGAATTCTGCAAAACCTTCACTTTGATAAGCTCATGAGCCTCTAAGGATTGATCAATGGAGGAAATGACGTTTTGATCAATCTCCCCCTTTCCTAAATTTATTTGCGGTTTTAGATGATTTGCCAAACCTTTTAATAAAGCTCTATTTTTTGCTGTTAACATAACGATGTCCTTTCGCTCTTCCGGCATATAATCCTATTCCTTTTGGAACGTAAATTCTAAGCTTACTTCCTTCTTTGCTTTGAAAAGAGATCCATCCTAAGCCGGAAATGGCCAATTCCTGATATCCTTCTCCTTTCAATTTGATGTCAAATACGTCATAGTCGCTCATACTTTTCAAGAAATTTGCGCATGGCTTGAGGTAACGCTTTTCGCTATATTTGAGGAAGAGCTCGTCCATATTGTGTTTTGGAGTGATTCCTTTGCATTGAATTTTAGGCGAAACATGCAAGAAGAAAGCCATCCGTTTATTGCCTTCAAGATAATCGATTCTAGCTAAATTGGAAATGAAGATAGAACCATTTAGAATAATTGATATTTTTTTACTGATATATGGCTTATCCGTTAAGATGTATTTCATCAACAGAGGATCGTCTTTGTATCGAGTAAAGGAATTGGAAAGTAGATTCCCCGGGGTGTCATAAATAAAACTGGAGGAATCGAGAGGGATTTTCAAAACGTCTAAATCCGTTCCGAAATACCGGCTTACTCCAACGGAATGGTTTGAGCGATTCTTGTAATTCTTCAAAAAAGCTGAGAAAAAAAGGGATTTCCCGCTTGAGATGTCTCCAAGAATATAAACATCGTGCCCGTTTCGTTTCTTTTCGATGGCTTCAGCGATATCGGAAACGTCATTTGAGAAAAGCAATGAAGTCAGAAAAATGTCATCTTTGCTTATCTTGATGCCATATTCCTCAAAGATGTTGCGAATGTATTCTTTTAAAACTTCGTCCGAGTATTCCTTTGGCATCAGGTCCTTTTTATTTCCGATAACGATGTATTTCAAGCCTTTTGCGATTTCGGCTGCATTTTGGTCAAAAGAACACTCAAAGGAAGTTAGGTCGATAACCTGAACGATTAAGGCGTCGCTCGCTTTCGCGTCCTTAATCATCGTTAAAACGCCTTTCGATGTTTTCATAGGCGCTGGAGAACGATTATAGCGTTGCTTTTGGTAACAACTCTCACACAAAAGAACCTCTCTATCGGAAACTTCTTTTAGCGTCTCCAAAGAAAGATACCCTTCTTTTTTAGGGTCATCGCTTTGAATTACAGCTCCGCAATGGCAGCAACGTTTTAAACTTTCAAATTGATTCATGGAATCTCCCTCCATAATTTTTTGTATGGCTCCTGATATAATTGTTTCATTTTTCTTTTCGAAAGAAAACGATTAACTCTTGTCCAAGGAGGATCAAGTTTGGTTAAAGGCTTGCAAAGTATGGCTCTGATGTGAGCACCATTAGCCGCATAAACGTCCGTTAAAATTTGATCGCCAATTAAGATGGTGTCCTCTTTAGAAAAGCCTTCCCTTTTCATAAGAGATTTCAAAGGACCGGAGAAAGGCTTCCTTAAGGCACAATAAGCAGGAATTTTTAATTCCGCGGCAAAGTCCAGAACGCGCTTGCTGGTGTTATTTGAAGCGATGGCCACCTCAAAACCGTTTTCTTTCAGAGATTGGATGAATTTTTTTGTTTTTTCCGATGGGAACTTGTCTTTATAACAAGCCAAAGTGTTATCCAAATCCAACAAGATATGTTTGACCCCATTCTCTTTATAAAAGGAAAAGGGAATTTCGTATACGGAGGAAGCGATGGCAAAAGGGATGGCTTTTTTATTCATTGTTGATATCGTTTAGATCATCAAAGAGAGAGATTTGCTCAAAGTCATCTGAAGAATCTTCTTTCTTTTCGCTCTCTTCCTCTTTCTCCTCCTCTTCAGGAATTTGGAAGGAAGGAACGCTCTCGTCTAGCAAAGGAGACACTTCACGAGAAATTCTCACGATTTTGTTTTTGCTAGGGAAGTCATCAGGGCGCTTGGCGTATTTTTCCATCGGGGTCAGATAAAAGTCTTCGAAGGTCACATCAAAACGAGTGGAATCGCTTAAAACGGCATCTAGAGAATAAGGCGCTTCTTTGTCTCCAACCTTTCCAATATAAACAAGAACGTGAGGTTCTTTCTTAAACATATCGTATAAAGTGAAGACTTTATCCAGACGATGAGAAAGAGGAATCTTGTTCATATCGAAGACCCTTGTGTGGTCTCTGTCGGTGACAAGAAGAATTTTTCCCAGCTTTTCATCTGGAGCGAAAGAAAGCATTCCTGCCATTTCTTTGCCACGGAAAGAACCCGCCTTAAGACCAGAGGTACGTGGATTCGAAATGAAAATTTCATTCTCGTTATAAAAGATTGCTTTTCCTTCTTTAGAAGCGATAAAGAGACTCGAATTTCCGGAAGTGTAGCAAACATCGATTAATTCATCACCTTTCGAAAGGTGGATGGCTCCGATGGCTTTGGATTTACGAACGACTTCGAAAGAAGAGAGCCTTACGCGTTTTACATATCCGTTTTTCGTCAGCATGACGATAAAGAGGTCATCGCGGAATTTCCGGATGGCAAATCCTCCGACGAATTTTTCTTCCGGAGAAACATTCACCAACGAAGAAACGTGGAATCCTTCGTCATTCCATTTCGCTTCCTTGATTTCGTTCACTGGAATATAAACGTAATTTCCCTTACTGGTGAAGAGTATCAAAAAGTCCGTTGTGACGCATTGAGCCTCAAAGACGAAGATATCACCTGCTTTGATTCCAGGGCGCGCTCCATTGTGTCCGCCGCTCCCCTTCCAGGATTTTAAAGAAGAACGCTTGATGTAGCCGTCTCTTGTGGCAACGACAAAAACATCTTCTTTCGCGATGAGATCGCGCTTATTGACGACGACGTTTTCTTCTTCGGCTGGGCGGATTTCCGTTTTTCTTTTGTCTCCATAGGTTTTGGATATGCGATTTAATTCTGAAATAATCAAATCTTCTCTTTTTCCTTGGTTGGACAAAAGCTCGTTTAGATAGGCCATATCTTCGTGAAGACGTTTCGCCTCATCCTCTAATACCGTAATATCGGTATGAGATAATTTATAAAGCGGCATCGTGACAATCGCCTCAGATTGTGGCTCGTCAAAACCGAATTTCTTTTGAATGTTTATTTTCGAATCTGCTTTGTCGTTAGAATGGCGAATCACATCGACCACTTCATCAAGAATGGAAATCGCTTTGATGAGACCCTCAACGATATTCGCCCTTGCTTTGTCTTTTTCGAGGTTGAAACGGGTTCTTCTGGAAATGACTTCGAGTTCATGAGCTATATAGCAATCGCAATAATCCAATAAATTCATCGTCTTTGGACGATTATCGACAATCGCGACCATATGTGCGCTATAAGAGACTTTTAATTCGGTTTTGCTTAATAAATAAGCGATAATGGCCTCTGGCTTCGCTTCCTCTTTCAAATCGACAGCAATACGAATTCCGGTTTTATCCGTCTCGTCACGAACTTCATCGATTCCGGGAATCGTTTTGTCGTGGCGGATTTGATCGATGGATTTCACGAGTTCGGACTTATTCGTTCTATATGGTATTTCGGTAATGATGATCTGTTTTTGCTTTCCAGGCTCGTCAACGATTTCATAACGGCTCGAAATCGTGACTTTCCCCCTGCCTTTAAGATAAATGTCCTTCAAGGAGTCGTTATTGTAAATGATGCCACCAGTTGGAAAATCTGGACCTGGCAAAATGGCCAAAAGAGAATTCAAATCACAATTTGGATGTTTGATGCGATGGGCGATTGCTTTGGAGAGCTCTACAAGGTTATGCGGAGGAATGCTTGTGGCAATGCCAACGGCAATGCCTTCTGCGCCGTTAGCGAGGAGGTTGGGGTAACGGCATGGCAAAACAGTCGGCTCTAATTCCGTGTCATCGAAAGTAAGCTCCATATCCACTGTATCACGATCTAAATCCGCGACCAATTCATTGGATAGGGCGCTTAATCTTGCTTCGGTATAACGATAAGCGGCCGGCCCATCTCCGTCGATGGAGCCGTTATTGCCTTGGAAATCAATCAACGGATATCGATATGCCCACTTTTGAGACATATGGACCAAAGCTTCGTAGATGGATGAATCGCCATGAGGATGGTATTTCCCCATTACGTCTCCAACGATGTGGGCGCATTTTTTAGTTGGTTTATCGATGGTATTTCCCGTTTTCGCCATATCGAAAATGATGCGGCGCTGAACTGGTTTCAAGCCATCTCGCGCATCCGGAATAGCTCTATCCTGGATGACATCCTTGGCGTAAATGGAATATTTAGCGCCCATTAATTCATCTAAGGTATCAGAAATAATGTTTTCAGGAATGATCGTTTCTTCTTTCGCTCGTTTTGCCATATTTATTTCTCTTTCTCAACTTCAGAAAGGAAGGTGTCTTCTTCGTTGAAGGTTACGTTTTCTTGAATCCAATTCCATCGGGATTGAGAATCTTTGCCCATAAGAATGCTGATTCTTTTCTCCACGACAAGGGGATCCTCTATCTTGACTTGCATCAAAACACGTTTCCTTTTGTCCATCGTGGTTTCAGCAAGCTGCTCAGCGTTCATTTCGCCAAGGCCTTTGTAACGGTTAATGCCGTATCCAGCGCCAATTTTCACTTTGGCTTTTTCTAATTCTTTGTCATCCCAGCAATAAATGTGGTTCGCGGGATTGCTTTTCTTATAAACGCGATAAAGAGGAGGTTGGGCTATATAAACCATGCCCGCATCGATAAGAGGTTTCATGAAATTGTAGAAAAAGGTCAAAAGAAGAGTTTGGATGTGAGCCCCATCTGTATCGGCATCGGTCATGATGATGATTTTGCCATATCGGGATTCATTGACATCAAAATCTTGTCCCACTCCTGCGCCAATGGTTTGGATTAAGGTGGAGAATTCGGTGTTGCTCACGATTCTTTCCATCGTGACGCTATCGGTGTTTAATGGCTTGCCACGTAAAGGCAAAACCGCTTGATGAAGACGATCTCTTCCCGTTTTGGCCGAGCCGCCTGCAGAGTCGCCTTCGACGATAAAAAGCTCATTGTTCTTATAATCTTTTGATTGAGCGCTTGCCAACTTATCGGAAATGACATAATCAACGGCTTTTTTCTTTGTTCCACGCGCTGCTTCTTTCGCTTTTCTCGCGGCATCTCTGGCTTCTTTGGAAGCTTGGCATTTCTTAATGAGCTCCAAAGCAAAATCTTTATGCTCGTTTAGATAGTAGGTGAAAAAGTTTTGCACCGCATTTGAAACGACGGATGTTGCTTCGGGGGTGCCTAATTTCCCTTTGGTCTGCCCTTCATATTCCAATTTTTCTTCTGGGATCTTGACGGAAACAACGGCAGTCAAACCCTCGCGAATATCACTGCCATCAATCGTTTGATTTGGACGGATGAGCTCATTTTGCTGAGCCCAATCGTTTAAGGTTTTTGTGAGAGAGGCTTTAAATCCTGTCTCGTGGGTTCCCCCATCTCCCGTCTTGACATCGTTTGCATAGGATAAAATGTTTTCGTTATAGTCTTGAGAGCACCATTGCATGGCGATTTCAACGATAATCGGGTTTGTTTTGTCGACGAAATCGATGGTTTCGCCAATTGGCGTTTTATTCTGAGTTAAGGATTGTACGTATTCTCTGAGCCCGTGCTCAGTGTAGAAATCATGGGAATTTCCAGTCTTTTGATCTTTAAGAATGAAATGAACACCCGTTAAAAGGTAGCTTTTTTCTTCCAAACGGTTATAGATGGTATCCCAGGAAAATTTTGTGTTGGGGAAAATGGCAGGATCTGGCTTAAAATGCACACAAGTTCCATGTTTGGAGGAAACTCCGATTACTTCTAGAGGCTGATAAAGCTCCCCGCCATTATGGAAAGAAATGTGATAAATCTTCCCATCGCGGTAAATTGTAACTTCGCAAAATTCCGAAAGAGCGTTCGTTACCGTGGCGCCAACGCCGTGCAAACCACCGGAGACCTGGTAGACTTTGCTATTGAATTTGCCTCCAGAATGTAACGTCGTGTAGATAAGCTGAACGGCAGGGATTTTGGCTTCCGGATGAATATCGACAGGAATTCCACGTCCTTCGTCTTCAACAGAAATCGAACCGTCTTTCATCATGGTGACCGTGATTTTTTTGCCATAGCCATTGACCGCTTCATCAACCGCATTATCGACAATTTCCCAAACCAAGTGATGGAGTCCGCTTAAATTAGTGCTGCCAATATACATGCCTGGACGTTTTCTCACGCCCTCTAATTCGCTTAGAACCTCAATGTTTCTAGCGGTGTAATCACGTTCTGCTTTTTCGATATCGTCCATAAGTATTCTTTTACCTAACAAGCATTATATCAAACTAACATTGAAAAAGTAATGTTATCTAGTAGATAATATTGCCGCTTCGCAAAGGAGGGACGGACATGAATGATTTGAATTGGAATATCGTTATTGCCGTTTGCGTTTGTTTTTATGGCTTTTTGCTCGGGAGTATCCCGAATGGCGTGATTATCGGGAAATTATTTTTTGGAGACGATCCGAGAAACTATGGCTCGCATAATTCGGGTGGAACAAATTCAGGGCGTGCTTTTGGGAAAAAAGCTGGCGTAGTCGTCATCGTTCTTGACATTCTTAAAGCCGTTTTTGCCTTTTGGAGCGTTTGGGCGTTCCTTCGTTTCTCGGGAATACGTCAAAGTGTTTCTCTTTGGGATGATGGCGTCTTCTATAATTATCTGACCTTGTTTTTTGTTTCTTTGGGGCACTGTTTTTCTCCTTGGATTCATTTCAAAGGCGGAAAGGCGGTCGCTTGCTTTATGGGCTCTACTGGAGGCCAGGGATTTTTAAATTTCGCTTTGTGCGTGGCTTGCTTTACTTTGCTTTTTAAAAAGAAACGTGTCATGTCTGTCGCTACCATCTTTAGCAGCATAATCATTTCCGCCTTGCAATGGGTGTTGTTTTTGATAAGGAATTTCCTTTCAAATGGCGGTCAACGAATAATGGATTATTTCATGTTCAACTTAGGTTATGGGGGTGGCGCTTTCTATGGATGGGAATGCGCTTTGATTAGCAGTTTTATTATGGTCGTTTTGATTCTCAGGCATTCTTCAAATATCAAAAGATTGAAAGAGGGAACAGAAAAACCCGTTGAGTGGAAATAGTTTTTAATTAGTAAATAATTAGTATATTTAAAAAAGTGTGGATAAATCATTCACACCTTTTTTATTATTAAAAAATGCACGTAATAATCATTATTTTTAATTGACTAGATTTTGAAAATACTAAAAATAAACAATGTTTTTATGATAAAATTTAAAAATAGAAAAAAATCATTCTTCTACTACTATTGCTCTTCCAATTAATCTCATAAAAAGAATCAGAAAAAACTACTTTTATCATTTTTGGAAAAATATTTATTTTTGGGAGAATTTCTATTGGGCTGCTTTTCTTGTTTTGTTGCTTTTACTCAATTGAATAATTTAGTCATTATTTGAATGCAATTATTCATTTTTTCACAATGTTTTCTATGTTTTTTGTTAGCGACAACGCTTGATTTTTTCTTGTGGATTATTGAGAGAGATTTAATTCCTTCGCCACTACTTTTGTCTTTGAGACATATGGAAATAATACGTTCCTGCATTTGTTCTTCGAGGAAAGAGACTCAAACATTTGAAATGATCCGGGAATTGCGGATATAAGCCTTTCCTTTTCTTTTGGGCGCTCGCAACACGCAAAAACAATCTTTGGTTAGATTCCCCGTTTTCCCAGCCTCAAACCAAAAAACTTTGCGAGCTAATTTGCTATATTTATTTTATAATCTTCTTTCTTTTTACGGAACGAACGAAAGACACTAAAGAAAGCGGCCGTGTTTCTAAATAAGAAAAATGGCCCTAGTTTTTACTAAGGCCATATATTTCATTTTTCCTTTTCACTGGTTCTTATTCATGGAATTCATGACAGAACGGATTTGAGCTTCGGAAGGTTTCCTTCCCATTTGTGCAAACATTGCGCGTATCATCTTTTCGTTGATCGGCGGGTTCTTTTTCATCTCGCGCTTAATGAGAGCTCTGGCCCCAAAGAAACCAGCGGCAGCACCGATGATTAAAGCTAAGACGATATAAAGAATAAATTGCCAAAGTTCGATATTAAGTGGCATTTTGATTAAGCTCTCTTGTCGTACTTGCCAGTCGCGGTATCGACCATGACTTTCTCGCCTTCGTTGATGAAAAGAGGAACGCGGATTGTTAAACCGGTCTCTAATTTGGCATCCTTGCTTCCGCCATTAGAAATCGTGTCGCCACGAACGCCTGGTTCGGTTTCAACGACTTCAAGAGCGACTTTTGCCGGTAATTCGACGCCAAGAATCTCATCATCATAGGAAACCATGATGACTTCGCCATTTGGAGCGAGATATGGGATTTCGTTTTTAAGAGTGTCTTTTGGAAGTTCCACTTGCTCATAGGTTTCTGGATCCATGAAGACCAAAGTCGTTCCCCCATCATAAAGATATTGCATGTTCTTTTTGTTGATGCTGACCAATTCAACATCATAGCCGCTGTTACGAGCGATTTCGGTGATGGCACCGGTACGGACGTTTTTGACCTTGACCTTTGCAACCATCTTTCTCATAGCGGTTTTGTTAAGCAAAATATCGATGACTTGATAAAGTGTGTTTTCGTCTTCGAAGTAATTGCCTGGGCGTAATTCTGTAACGTTCATTTTTAAAGTTCTCCTTATATAACCTTTGAAATTTTAAACCAATTTCTTTTAAGTATCTACTTAAAAAGGCCTTTAAAATACGGATTATAGCGGAATTCGTTTTCTAATGTGGTATTTGGGCCATGTCCTGGGCACACTTTTGTCCCGCTGGGAAGAGAAACGAGTTTCCTTAACGAGGAAGTAATTGTTTTTCCGCTTCCGGTTGGCAAATCCGTTCTTCCGATCCCTAAATGAAACAATGTGTCTCCACTGAATAGTGTTTTTTCCGTTGGGAAGTAATAACAAACGCTGCCAATGGTATGAAAGGGGGTGTGCAAAACCTTAAATGTGGGAAAATGAGGGATATTTATCTCTTGATTGTCTGATACGAAACGTTTTTCTAATTCATCGATAATAAGGGGATTTTCATTTAGATAAGAAGTTAAATTTAAATCGGGGTCGGTTAAAAAATCATTTTCTTCAAAAGAAAGATAAACCGGTGCAGGATGTTTGTTTTCTTTTAAACCGGAAAGATGGTCATAATGACCATGAGTGAGTAAATAAGCTATCACAGTCGCGTTCCTCCTGACAAGAAAGGAATCGAGGCAGCCATTGAGGTTGGAACCAGGGTCGATAACGATATATTCCCCTTTTTCGTTGGAAAGAAAATATGTATTGCAGCTCTCTTCTGGCGGAAATTGTATTTTTTCGATTTTCATGATTAAAAAAATAAGGCCGGAGCCTTATTTTTATTTCTTTGTTTCGATGTGAAGGGTTTCTTTCTTGCAACGGCTGCAGAACTTTTTGATCTCCATTTTATTTGGATGGGTCTTTTTGTTTCTCGTTGTAATGTAGTTATGCTCACCGCATTCACTGCAAGCAAGAATTACTTGATCACGTTTACTTTTTGCCATATTTATTCACTCTTCTTTCTTTAAGCGTTGCTTATCGTATCATAGACAAAAGAAAACTTCTACAAGAAAAGAGGTAAAAAGACTAAAATTTGTTTATGTTTACAAGAGAAAAAACAAAACAAGTTAAAATCGGTTCTCTTCTTCTTGGGGGGAACGACCACGTTTTTATTCAATCCATGGCATCCATCAAGACTTCAAAGGTTTTAGAGGTCGCTGAGCAAATCAAACTCTGCGCAAAAATGGGATGCGAGATTATGCGCTGCTCTTGCTTGGATATGGAAGATGCGCTCGCTTTTAAAGAGATTAAAAAGAAAGTTTCCATCCCTCTTGTCGCTGATATTCATTTCGATTATCGCTTGGCGTTAGCGGCTCTTGCCTCGGGCGTAGATGCAATTCGCCTGAATCCCGGGAACATTGGTTCGGAAGAAAATGTGCAGAAAGTCGTAATGGCATGCAAACAGAGGGGCGTTCCTATTCGCATAGGCGTCAATGGCGGCTCTCTCGATAAAACCATTTATAACGGCGAAGAAACGGTAAAGGGGAAATTCCTCTATCTATCCGCTTTAAAACATGTTCGCCTTTTGGAAAAATATGATTTCCACGATATTGTCGTGTCTTTAAAAGGCAGCGATGCTATCGAGACGATTGAAGCGTATCGCTTGGCAGCTTCTTCTTTGCCTTATCCCCTGCATTTGGGGGTAACCGAAGCAGGGCCCATGGAAACTTCTTTGATTCGTTCCGCTGCTACTTTGTCCCCTTTGCTTTTAGAAGGAATAGGCAACACCATCCGCATTTCTTTAACGGAGGATCCGCTTGAAGAAGTATTGGCGGCATCTAGGCTTTTACATGATTTGCGTTTAAAAGAAGACTGGCCCACTTTTATTTCTTGTCCTACCTGCGGCAGGACGGAGGTGAACCTTCTTCCTTTAGCCAAGAGGATCCGCGCTTATCTTGAGGAAAACAAAATCAGCAAAACGGTTGCTGTCATGGGCTGCATTGTAAATGGCCCAGGAGAAGCAAAACACGCTGATTTAGGCGCTGCTGGCGGGAATGGCGTTTGGGTCATCTTCAAAAAAGGAATGGTAATAAAAACAGTGGACGAATCCACTGTTTATGATTGCTTGATTGAAGAAATAAACAAGCTTTAGTCTTTGTTATTCAGCGCTTTCGCTTGAGCTTTATATTGTTTTTCGAGCTCTTTGCGGATGGATTTTTGAATCGCTTTCTTACGGTATTTGCGCTTTACCTTTTCAATTGCGAATTGTTTCTTTTTCTTATACATTGGCTCAATATGTTTCGGGCGGGCCAAAGCTTTCGCGATGGAAATTTCTTTTCTTTCTTCTTCAGGGAATTCTTTTTTCTTGGACAATTTTGTTTTTGGCAACAATCCAACGGGATCAGGCTTCAATTCATCCTTACGGAGAATGAAGAAATCAAAATTAACACCCTCATCCATAATGCGCTTGGCTTCTTTAACGCTATCGGCGTTATAGAAAACCCATGAATCCCCTTCTTTTCCGAAGCGGCCGCTTCTTCCTGCACGGTGGTGATAAAAGTCCAAATCAGAAGGCAAATCCACAGAAACGACGTCAGTCACATCGGGGATGTCAATGCCGCGAGACAATAAATCGCTGGCAACGATGACGGAATATTTATTTGAGCGAATTTCGCGAATCGCCTTCTTTCGAGATCGGTCATCCAAGGAACCGCTAAAATAAATGACATCGATGCCGTTGTTCTTTAGCCCCTTTGCCACTTCATTCACCATCTTTACGGTGGAAGCAAAAACAATGCATAAATAAGGTTTGCGGATGTTCAAGAAAGAAACGAGAGCGTTAACCGTCCCTTGATGCTTAATGTCAATCAAATGATGTCTTACGGTTGATGAAGTCTCGGTTTTTTCGCTTTCGTATTCGAAATCCGAACGAACGAATTTTGCCAATTCATCGCGAAGATTTTGTTTAAGCGTTGCCGAAAAAACCATTGTTTGAGGCTCTTTTAGTAAAGCGAAAATGCTTTCGATGTCTGCGAAAAAACCCATATCGAGCAGCATATCTGCTTCATCAAGAACGACGGTTTTCACATTTTGAAGAGTCAAAATGTGCTTGTCGACAAGCAAATCCTTCAATCTTCCTGGAGTGCCGATCACAATTTGAGGTGGAACGCTAAGCCCTTCTTCATTTTGGGTCACGTCCGCTTCCGATGTATAAAGGCGAACTCTAAGAGTCTGGTAAAAACGCTGGAATTGCCTAGCAAACTCATAGGTTTGGCGAGCTAATTCTCTTGTCGGGGCGACAATAATTGTTTGAAGGCGATTTAAGTTTGTGTCCGTTTTCTCGATAATTGGAATTAGATAAGCGTGTGTTTTGCCGGATCCTGTCTCACTCTGCGCCAATAAAGAAACGCCGCGCAATGCCTTAGGTATTACGGTGCTTTGCACTTTTGATGGCTCTTTATAACCCAACGCATTTAGAACCGATACCATTTTTTTAGATAATGAAAAACCACTGAAACTCATATAGATATTATAAAGAAAAGTGGGATTAAGATAAAGAAATGCACTATATTAATGAATATGATTGCAAAGATTATTGAGCCGTATGGATTCTGCTTTGGAGTGGAAAAAGCGCTAGAAATAGCCCATCAGGCGAAAAAAGGTAATCCCGACTCGCAAATTTATATTCTTGGGGATCTCGTTCATAATGAAAATGTGACGAAGAAACTTGAAAAAGAAGGTTTCTTTTTACTTAGTGAAAAGAAAGGGGCTTTAGAAAAACAACTCATCGCTGTCCCTGATGGAGCCGTTTTGGTTTTTTCTGCGCATGGGCATTCGCCAAAGTTGGATGAAATCGCTCGAAATAAAAAGTTGAAAATATATGATGCGACCTGCATTTTTGTCAAAAAAAACGAAGAGAGAATGATGAAAGAGGCGAAAAAAGGGAACGAGATTATTTATATCGGAATCCGTAATCATGCGGAAACCAATGCAGCTTTGGGCATTGATTCCAAAAAAGTTCATTTAATGGTCCCGGGAGAAACTTTCTCTTTTTCTGATGTTCATTCCTCATGCCCGCTTATCGTTTCTCAAACAACGGTTACAAGTGATGATATTCTCTCTTGCGAGAAAATAATAAAAGAGAGAATCCCCAATGCTAAATTTTTAGCTAAACAATGCTACGCGACGGAAGAAAGGCAAAAAAAGGCTGTTTCGGGGGGAGAAGATGCAGACGCTTTTATCGTTTTGGGCGGAGCAAAAAGCAATAATACGACAAAACTTTACCAAGAAATAAAAACTCATTTCCCAGATAAAATATGTATTCAAGTTTCGTCTTTAGAAGACCTTTTAGCATTTGAAAAAGAAATTATTCATGCCTCTAAAGTCGTTTTGGTTTCGGGAACTTCTACTCCTAAGGAAGATATTTTTAAAGTTTATGTATATTTAACTAAACTTTCGATAAAATCTAATAAATAATGAATTTACTAGTTAATAATTAGTATTTATATAGTTAAAAAATAGTTATCTAAAGCACTGAATTTATCTTATCTAAAATCTTTTGATACTTGATTTTATCATCTATCGGCAAATCTTGTAGATCTAACAAATTCTTGATTCTTTCTCTCTCTTTTCTCCAATACTCAACCCAAGAATCTTCTTTCTTTTTTAGATTCAACGGCCCGAAAAATATTTCTTCTTCCGAATAATGCTTTTGTGGCTTCCCCCTCCCCCATTTCATTACATCGTAGGCTATTTTTCCTTCATAGAAAAAATCATTATCCGTTAAATGGTAGCCAATCGATTCCAAATAGGAGATTAATATCGGCCTGTCGTTATGCGCATCCACTATTATTGTTTCGATGTTACGGAGCTTATTTTCGTTTTTATGGAGAATCTCTTTGATTAATTTTCCTCCCATTCCGGCAATGACTAGCGTGTCAACTTTTTTTGACAATTCATCTAAGCCGTTGGAAAGAGAAGGAATAATTTCCTCTCCTAAATTCGCTTTTTGAATTTCTCTGAGCATTCTTTCATATGGCCCTTTTTTATTCTCAATGGCTTGGGCAAATTTTATTTTTCGGTGGTTAAATGCGTTAATCGGAACGTAACAATGATCGCTCCCTATATCTGCTATTGAAGCCCCTTCATCAATAAAAGAGACGATGACATCTAGTCTTTTCTTCTGCTGCATATATTATTTGTATTTGATTTTTTCCGCATTTTTCTTATTGATTAAATCACGAATGCTTTTAAGTTTTTCGCCTTTTTCTGAATCAGGCGTATTCGTAAGAGAATCGATTGCCTTTCTTTGAAAACTCAGGTTGTCTTTCTCTTGTTTGATAGCTCGTGCGCAATCCTCGATGTTGTTCTCGGAATAAGGCTCATAAGGCAAATCAGCGTCTATCAGCTCCGTTATTGTTTTGTTTAAAGCGTCCTTGTCTTCGTCTTCGGACAATTCGATTTCGTTTAATAAGACAGGTATGCTCACTCTCTCGTTTTTTCTATCGACATAATCAACGATATAGCTTGCTATTTTTTCATATTGGGGATAATAAAAATTATCGATATTCTTCTCGAAATATTTCACGGCATCGATGTTTTGCAGCATATAGTAAAGAGTTTTTCTTTCGGCGAAAGCCAAGCGGCGAATGAATTTCGTTTCTGGATGAGCAATCTCAAAGCCCTGCTGTTCTTGATAAGTGATTTCTTCAAGAACATCTTCCGAGGAATTTGCTTTTAGCATTTGCGAGCGGATTATCTCTGGCTCATATCCAGTCACTTTTCCAAGTTTAACAATGTTATTCTCTTGATCTACGCCTGGTCTCATCGAACGAAGAAAGGGTATGGAATACATAAGAACTTTTTTTCGGTCTTCTGCTTTTGTGAGCTTTTCGACGTTTTGATAATAATTCATTTGGAACTGGAAAGGGTCCACAAGCTGATTCATGGCTTTTTTAAGGGCTTCAGGGCCTGATTCTTGCAAAATATCGTCGGGGTCCCTTAAATCGTTAGGGTTGCATACCAAGCGAAAAGGAATGCCTGCTTTGTTGAGCTGCAAGATGATTTTCATCATTCCTCTTTGACCTGGATTGTCCCCGTCGAGGCATAATCTTATCTCGCAGTTTAAGCGTCGAAGCAATTCGATTTGCTCAGCGCTTAAAGAGGTTCCCATTAAAGCCACTGCGCTAGGCATTCCCGCTTTATCGAGGGCCATGACATCCATAAATCCTTCTAAAACATAGATACATCCGTCCCTTCTGGCGGAATTCTTTGCTGTGTCATAATTATATAAATTCAAACTTTTCTTAAAAATTTGAGTGTCAGGAGAATTGACATATTTCGGAGAATCATGATCATTAGGGTTGATTCTTCTTGCGCTGAAGCCAATGACTTGCCCATTAGGGTCCTTCAAAGGAAAGATTAATCGGCCAGCATTTGCATCCACGTTCCCTCTTGAACTAATGATGCCAATTCCTTTGATTTTGTCTAATGTATGGCCTTTTTTCTCCAAAAATTCTACTGTTTTTGCACCATCCGAAAGGGCGTAGCCAATGCCATACTTTTTGATTTCGGCTTTATCTAGATGCCTTTGGTCAAGATAATCTCTTGCGATTTTGCCTTCTGGTATGTTTAAACAATATGTATATAGAGACTGCAAGTCATTAATGGCGTCAAAAAGAGGTTGTTTTTCTTTGTTTATTTGAGGCTTATTGGCTTCGCTGATTAATCTGTCATCGTGGAAGCCAACGATTTCCGCGACTTTTTGAACGGCTTCTTGGTAGGAGATATTTAGATGCTTTTGCACGAAAGTGATGGCGTTCCCACCTGTTCCACATACAAAGCATTTAAATATCTGCTTATCAGGAGAAATATTTAAAGAAGGATTCTTATCGTCATGAAAAGGGCAGAGGGCAACATAACTTCTGCCTTTCTTGATGACTGGAATGAAAGCGGAGATGACCGTGACGATATCCGCTTCTTTTAAAAGAGTTTCAATCAAATCTCTCGAATACATCTCCGCTTTTCTCCTTTCTTTTTCGGATTAGGAATTGATTTTTCCTTCGATATAGGAAACTAATTCTTTGATTGGAAGACGAACCTGTTCCATGCTATCGCGGTCGCGAATGGTGACGCTGTTATCTTCCAATGTGTCAAAATCAATCGTAACGCAGTATGGAGTGCCGATTTCGTCTTGACGACGGTAGCGTTTGCCAATTGATCCAGTCGTGTCCGTTGTGCACATAAAGTGTTTACTAAGTTCCTGAAAAACCTCATTTGATTTGTCAACAAGCTTCTTTTGCAAAGGTAAAATGGCCACTTTATATGGCGCAAGAGATGCTTTGATGTGCATCACGGTTCTCACTTCTCCGTTCGCCAAGGTTTCTTCGTCATACGAATCCACCATGACCATTAGCATGAGGCGATCTAGACCCATGGATGGTTCGATGACGTAAGGGAGGTAAGATTTCGTTTTTGTCGCTCCGGTTTCGTCGATGTAGGTTTCCGTGTAGGTCAAATCTTCTTTTGAATATTCCTGATGACGTTTTAAATCGTAGTCTGTCCTATCGGCAACCCCAAGAATCTCACTCCATCCTAAAGTTGGAAAATCGTATTCTACGTCGGTTGTCGCTCTTGAATAGAAAGCCAATTCCGCCGGTTCATGATCGCGGAAATGAAGATTTTCTGCCTTGATGCCCAAAGATTCAACGAAATCTAAACAGTTTTTCTTCCAATAAGCAAACCATTCTAAATCGGTCCCTGGTTGACAGAAGAATTCCATTTCCATTTGTTCGAACTCTCTTGTTCTGAAGGTAAAGTTCCCTGGGGTGATTTCATTGCGGAAGCTCTTACCGGCATTGCAGATGCCAAATGGGAGTTTCTTTCTGCATGCACGTGCGACGTTCTTGAAATTCATAAAGACGCCTTGCGCGGTTTCAGGCCTTAAATAGACGACGGAGGAGGCATCTTCCGTTACGCCGATGTGCGTTTTGAACATCATGTTAAATTTCCGGATGCTGGTGAAATCTTTCTTCCCGCATGTTGGGCAGACGATATCGTGGTCTTGGATGAATTTATCCATTTCTTCGAAAGTCATTCCGTCAACATCCACTTCAGGGAATTCTTTCTTAATGAGCTCATCGGCACGATAACGAGATTTGCAAGCCTTGCAATCCACCATCGGATCGTTAAAAGTAGAGACGTGGCCGGTTGCCTCCCAAACACGAGGGTTCATCAAAATTGCCGCATCCAGACCAACGTTATTCGGATCTTCTTGAACGAATTTTTTCCACCAAGAATCCCGAATGTTTCTTTTTAACTCTGCGCCTAGAGGACCATAATCCCAGGTATTGGACAAACCACCATAGATTTGAGATCCAGGAAAAACGAATCCCGTCAAGATCAAATGGTTCGTTATTTTTTCAAAACTAAACTTATTTGCCATTTTTGGCTCCTTTACTAGCATCGTTTTTAATAAAAACGAAAGCAAAAATTAGCATACATTAGGCATTACATATCGTCAACCCCAACAGGATTAGCTAGCAAGCCTTAAATATTCTAAGCTTCGTAGCTTTTCACCGGCAGATTGTTCATAAAATTCCGAAAGATAAGCGATGCATCTTAAGCATTCTTTCTTTTCGAAATGAACGCGATTCATATCTTTTGGAGAGCAGCGGAAACAAAAACGGATGATTTTAAGGAACCGAGGCTCTTTCTTCTCGAACTCAAACTCAAGATGCTCCCGACAAAGAAAGCCTCCTTTAGACAAAGAAATCCCGACGATATCGTTTTTTTTGCCGCAAACAACACAATCATCCACATCCAGACCATAACCCTCTAAACGCAAAAACTGCGCAAAGTAAATAAGGCAAGGAGTTAAGTATTCGTCGTTTTTTTGGTTAAGAAAGTTCATGGCCTCATCAAGCCATTCATAAAGCTCAGACGTTTCGTCGGAATCGACAATTTTGGAATTCAGCTCATTTAGAAAGGAAAAACAAGAATTTAAAAGAAAATCACCGTTGAGCTTAGGGGCTGAAATTTGTTTGGCTTCGGAAAGGGTGAGACTTTCACCCATCTGAAGCAAAGTGACTTCGGATTTTGTGAGTGGAGAAATGGCGTTTCTGTTTTTTGATTTGATTTTTTTAATTCCCCTGGCTCGAAATGTCAGAACATTTTCTTCTGTCAAAAAAGTGACGATGCAATCGCTATCTTTATAATCGGAAATCCGGATAGTGTAGCCTACATAATTAGAAGCTGTTCCTCTCATCGGCTTTCTTCCCGTAGCCTAACTGGGCTAACTTTCTTGTGTCGTTGCGCCAACCGGGAAGACATTCTACCTGCGTATATAAAGTGACATGTCTCCCCCACATCTTCTCAAGATTTCTACGAGCAGTCATCGAAACTTTTTTGATCATTTCGCCCCCTCGCCCGATGATGATTGGCTTTTGGGTTTCCTTTTCGCAAACAATCGTGGCTTTGATTTCGACACCTTTGTCGTTTTCCTTATAATCGTTAATTAAAATCGCACATTCATGCGGGATTTCTTGTTTTAAGAAATGAAGAAGCTCTTCACGAATGACCTCCTTCGCCATAAAAGAGTTATCTTTGTCAGTGATGATATCGTTTGGATAAAAAGGCAATCCTTCGCTTAAATGGCTCTTTATGGCAGTTTTAAGGTCCTTCAGGTTGAAGTTTGTTAAAGCGGATATCTCAATTTGCGAAAAACTAGGGAAATTCTCTCTGTAATGCTCTTTCAATTTTTCCATCATATCGATGGTGGCTAAATCTATCTTGTTGAAAACAAGAAGAATTGGAGCGTCTGTTTTAATCGAAGAAAGCAAAGCATCGTCAACAGCATAATCCGTCACCGATGAATCAATCAAATAAAGAACGACATCAACATCAGAAAGGCTTCTTCTAGCCGAGCGATTCATCGCTTTATATAAGGATTCCTCCCCATCGAAAAGCCCTGGCGTATCCGTAAAAACGATTTGTGCCTCCTTTTCGTTATATACGCCGATGATATCGTCACGTGTAGTTTGCGCTTTCGGCGTGACTATCGAGACCTTTTTAGATAAAAGAGCGTTTAATAAAGTTGATTTCCCAACATTTGGCTTTCCTAATATTGTGCAAAAACCACATTTCATATATCCATATCTTCTTTCTCAAAGGCATAAGGAAGGAGTTCCTTTGCCGTTGTTTCTTTTACTTCTCCTTCTAAATTACCGAGATAAATTGGAGCGTTTGAAGGAAATAATTCGGAAATGACTTGCCTACAAGCTCCACAAGGAGAGACTGGCCTTCTTGCGTTAGCAACAATTGCCAATGCAAGAAAATCCTCTTTCTTTTTCCCGTTCATCATTGCGTGATAAATTGCATTTCTTTCCGCACACATCGAGAGAGGGTAAGAAGAATTCTCAACATTCGCGCCTAAAAAACATTTTCCGTCTTTTGTTAAGACAGCGGCCCCTACTTGAAAATGGGAATAAGGCGCATATGCCAAATCAAGCGCACGTTTCGCTTCTTGGAGAAGTTCGTTTTTAGTCATCATTTCTTGTTGGCCTCCTCTAATATTCGGTCCTGCAATGGAAACATAATCGCTTCGTCTTCCGGCTTCATATGATCGTAGCCAAGAAGATGAAGCAAGCCGTGAACAAATAAGAAAGAAAGCTCTCTTTTTAAAGTGTTTCCAATTTCCTTAGCCTGTCTTTGAGCTTGAGGAAGGCAAATCAATATCTCCCCAAGCATTCTAGGAACCTCCGGATTCAAAATTGCATCTTTTGGGTCTTTGTCATCATTAAAAGCGAAGGAAATTACATCTGTAACCCGGTCAACGTGTCGATAGTCTCTATTGATTTGATGAATCGTTTCATCATCTACCAAAGAAACGTCTATTTCGTAATTGACTCGAATGTCAAGCATCTTGAATGCCACTTTTGCTAAATGAGTGTAGCGTTCTTCGAGGAAATTGTATTCCTCGCCAAAGTTATTTGTAAAATCCACTTCCATACAATAAATTTATCACATTCGTGGTCTTTTTTCGCCGTAATTAATCGTCTTTTGAGAAATATTCATCGAAGTACATCTGCTCCTTTTCTCTAATAGGCGAATTTTCGATATAAGCAAAAATGTTTTGCAAAGAGGATCCTACCGCAAAGAGAGCTCCAAAATGCAATAAATAATAGTTTAAAGAAACGGAATTGGCGCTTAGCAAAGGAAGAAGGGCGAAAACCGCAAGAATTACAAAATAAACGATCCGTTCGTTTCCAATAAGAGAGGCTATTTTGTAACTCTCCTCATTGATTGAGCGAATGGCATTCTTCGCTTCGTTAATCGTTTGCGAATTTGAGAAAAGCCCTCGCTCTCTTTGCTCCAGGATTAATTTTCGATGAACCGTTTTTGATTTTAATAAAATGGAACTGATGGCAATATAGCTTAATGTTCCTGCGACCGACAGATAAAAATAAGAATTGTTTGCGCCGAAAAGAAAAGTAAGGGATATAACTAATACAAAGGAAGTGATTAGAGACAAAAAATCGGGATAAATAGCCTTCTTTAAAGCGTAATAATGCAAATATCTTTCTTTTAAATTCTGAGGCACCAAGGCGATTTCATCCAACCATTTCCGATCGAATTTTTTCATTGCATTCGTTAATAGCAGCCTCGTCAGGATTTCACAAAAACCATAACAGGCTAATAGACCGATGGAAAGCAAATAATTCCCGTTATCCTGCATAAAAAAGAAAGACGCGTAAAGGCAAAGAAACGAAACGATCGTTGATAAAGCGGGTAAAAGGAAATCCAAGCAAGGAAAGACCTTGGGCTTCTTAAATGGACAAATTTTCTTTTGCCCCATTTTGATTGAACCCCAAATCAGTCCCCAATTGCTCATAATCTCCTCTTTCTTGGCCCAATAAGTTCCAAAAGCAGGATCATAAACAAGTATTTTCTCCTTTCTTGCTCGTGGAACATAAACCAAATGTTCGTGGCCTTCTTTATTCAAAAGAAGGAAAAGAGGGTAAGAATCGATTTCTTTGAGCTTTTCTTTTTCGTTTGCTTTATAAAAATTCAGCTCCATCCCCTCTTTTGCGGCCGTTTCCTGAAGCTCTTTCAAACTATAAGGCGGATGTTTTTCTAACCGCATGAACTTGTAATTGCTCTCCCCTGTCGCTTCCACAAGCGCCATTTTCAAACAAGCAAGCCCGCATCCCTTTTCGCTTTCTTGATAAATGAATTGTCTCATCACCTATAGAAAGACTTACTTTTCAAAGAACGGACAAAATTGGCATAAAAAAATCCCCGATTCACTTCGGGGAAATTTTTACCATTTTTTTCTACGAGCCATTTCAGACTTCATTTTGCGTTTCAATGAAGTTGGATAGAAGCATTCTCTTTTGCGGGTTTCGAGAAGGATACCGCTTTTGTTCACGTTTCTCTTCCAACGACGAACCGCATCATCAAGAGATTCACCTTCGCGGACGACTACTTTAACAGACATGAGATTCACCTTCTTTCTGCCCAATGCCAAATTATTTTACCTTAACTCATTCTATTTGCAATAAAAAACACAAATATCCATGCTCCTTTTGAACGCTTTTGATAGTAGCTATGTTAAAATGCTCCTATGAATTCAATCGACGTAAGCATAATTCTTCCCGTCTATAACAACGAAAAAACTTTAAAAAGGGCATTGGATAGCGTTTTTTCGCAATCTTTTAATGGAAAATTCGAACTTATTTGCGCTATTGATCCTAGTAAGGATGGCTCTCTATCAATTCTTGAAGAATATTCTAAAAAACATGAAAATCTTGTTTTGCTTGCTTTTAAGGAAAGACTCGGCACCGCTTTATCACGACAAAAAGCCATCGAAATCGCAAAAGGAAATTACATCGCTTTTCTTGATGCGGACGACGAATTAAGGAATGATTTCCTTCAAAAGATGTTTGATGCCATCGTAAAGAAAGATGCGGATGTGGTGAATTGCGCTTTTTATGTTGTTTACGGAATGAAAAATAAAAAAGCGACGTATCCATTCAGAAGAAACGCCACTTTGTTGGGGAAGGCGATCCTCCGTTCTTTTTATATGGACGCCTGCATCCGGGGCTTTATGTGGAGTAAGATGTATCGCAAAGAAATTCTTTCCTCTTTTCCCAGAGCTCTTCTTTCCTCCCCAAAAGACATGTTTGAAGATCAAGCTTTGAACGGTACTTTATTGGCTAAATGCAAGAAAGTCGTTCTTTTGAGGTGTCCGCTTTATTATTACTACAAGAATAATTCCTCTTCTTTGTCTAGTGTAAAAAGAAACGATCGTGCCCAAAGGCATCTAGCTGTTTTCGCTTTGCATCGTCATTTTTTCGAAATCACCCATAACCACGTGGCTTTAAAAGCTTTTCGAAGTCGCTTTTTCCGAATGGGTTGGACGCTTTCTTTTGATTTGAAAATCGATAAGAAGAACGGCGTTTCGAAGGAGTATATAAAAAAAGTTCGCGAAGAATGGAAAGAGATTCGGGATTTAAAAACCCCCCTTCCTATTGAAGGAAAGAGCTATGAGGAATTACTCAATAGAGCAATTCTCCATTAATTCTTTTTGTAAAGAGAAATACACTCCTCGTAAGCGGCTTTCAGTTGTTGCCCGATTTTATCAAGAGACCGCTCTTCAGCAATGCGATATCCATTTTCCAAAACGGCAGGATCTTCGCCGTTTATTAGAAGGCTTTCGATTTCTTGGCGGAATTCTTCATTGTTATCGCAAAAATGCGCGTTCTTTTTATCTTCGAGCCAAGGTTTGTAGACGCCAATGTTACGCAATACCAATGGACATTTCGAGGCGAGGGCCTCTAAAACGACGATGCCTTCTGTTTCTTCGTAAGAAGGAAAGAACAAACAGGTTGCACTTTGCAAGGCTCCGTGAATTAATTCTCCCTTGACATATCCAGGCATGATTACGTTATCTGGCTTATTTTTCATGGCCTTCAACATCTTACCTGAGGTAAGAATATGTGCTAAATGCCCAAACCAAAAGAATTTTATTTTCGGAAATGAGCGAGCCACTTCGATGAAATCGTGGAGTCCTTTTCTTTCGAAAGGGAAACCAATTCCCATGACAAAGGGTTCATTTTCTTTTAGCCCGAATTTCTTTTTGAAAAGCTCTTGGGCGTTCATGTCTTCTTTGTACTCATTTAAATCAATACCATTGGAGATAGAAACCACTTTTTTATTGAAACCGTAAGACTCAATGAGCTTTTTTGAATACGGGGTTGGCGTGATAATGTAATCCGCATGGGAATACATATATTTGATTTGATGATCAAAAATCGGCTCAATCAGTTTCCAACAACGAAAAGACTTTCGAAAATCTTCATAGGTTGAATGGCCGTGAACAATAACAGGGATCCCTTGTTTATGGCATTTTCTTAGAACGCCATGCGATTTTGCCCATAAAGTATTGATGTGGGCTAAAACATACCCCTTTTCTTTAGGATTCCTCGTAAAATCAATGCCAGCGGATTTCAAAGCTCTCATTTGATGGCTCATGGCACGTCCTATGCCAGATGCTTTGATCCCGTTTGCGTCTTCGAAATAAAGAAGGGTCTTCATTTCTTGCTTTCTTCCATGATTTGGACGGAGTGAGAACAGCCAATACGATTAGCTCCGGCGTCAACCATCGCCTTAAAGTCGGCTAAAGTATGAATGCCACCAGCCGCTTTGACGCCCATACCGCTTCCAACTGTCTCGCGCATGATTTTTACGTCTTCTGCTTTAGCTCCGCCTTTTCCGAAACCGGTGGACGTTTTTACGAAGTCAGCACCCGCCTCTTTGGCAAGTTGAGAGGCTTTTTTAATTTCATCTTTGCTTAAATAGCAACATTCTAAGATGACTTTGAGAAGTTTTCCTTCGCAAGCTTCTTTGATTTCATGAATCTCTTTCCTGACGTAATCGTAGTCACGATCCTTTAATGCCGAGACATTAATCACCATATCCACTTCATCGGCACCCATTTTAACTGCATCATTGGCCTCAAAAACTTTTGCTTTTGTGCTCATTTGACCTAATGGGAAGCCAATAACTGTGCAAACCTTTACATCGCTGCCCTTCAGTTCTTTCTTTGCGAGAGGCACAAAATAAGGGTTCACGCAAACACTCATAAAATCGTATTCTTTCGCTTCTTTGCAAAGTTGCTCTATTTCACTTTTTGTGGCATTCGCAGCCAATAAAGTGTGGTCAAAATACTTATTCATTTTCATAAAGATACCTCATCAACATATTGTACTTTGCAACTTTATCTTTGAAAAGGAAAAGCGGCCTTACTAGGCCGCTTGCTTCTTTTCAGAAATTATTTGCTTTCTTTATCTTTGACGATAACTGCCTTGCCGTCATAATAGCCGCATTCTGGGCAAACTTTATGAGGTTGAATCATCGCTCCACAGTGTGGGCAAGCCACCATCGTTGGATATTTAAGATAGAAATGGGTTCTTCTTAATCTTTTTCTGGTTTTCGAAGTTCTTCTTTGTGGTACTGCCATATTATTCTCTCATCTCCTTCACAAAAGACTGCACTATTATAGAAGAAGGCTTTAGTGAGTCAATGTTAATTTAGACAATGTAAAAAATATTCCTTTTTTACTCGATGGCATCTATATAAAAAGCTTAATCAGCAGCATTTTCTTTAGTGTAGGCCACTTTCTTGACTTGTCCATGAAGATTCGATTTTGACGTAACTTTAACAAGAAGAAAATTAGAGGTGTGTCCATAAGATATTCCTTTTTTTTCGTCGTATTCTTCAAAAAGGACATCGAGTTCTTTCCCGTAAAATTTTTCTTTGTAATCTTCACGAAGCTTTTTGGAAAGGCCGATTAAACGGGCATTTCTATTCTTTTTCACTTCAGCAGGCAAATCCTTCAAGGTATAGGCAAACGTCCCTTTTCTAGGGGAGTATGGAAAACAATGAATTTCTGCTAAATGGCATTTTTCGGCGAAGTCTAAACTTTCCAAGAAGTCTTTCTCCGTTTCACTAGGAAAGCCAGAAATCATGTCCGTCGTTATAGCGATTTCAGGACGAATGGCGCGTATTAACTGAAGCTTTTCGTAATATTCTTCAGCCGTATAAGGCCTTTTCATTTCTTTGAGAACTTTGGTTGAACCACTTTGCAACGACAAATGCAAATGGGAGGAGAAAGCAGGGAAATCGCGAATGACAGAAAGAAAGGAATCGTCCACTTCAGAAGGGTTTAAGCTGGAAACTCTCAGACGGAAGAGGGTCGGATTTTCTTCCAGTATGTCTCTTAAAAGATTTCCCAATCTATAGGAGCCATCGCTTAAATCAAGACCATAGAAGCCGATTTCGATTCCTGTAATGACGATTTCTTTATACCCTTTTTCAACTAGAAGTCTGGCTTCTCTTAAAACGCTTTCTCTCGAGCGACTTCTTGAATTTCCTCTGACGAAAGGAATTAGACAATAAGAGCAGAAATAATTGCATCCATCTTGGATTTTTAAATAAGCGCGGGTGTTGTCTGGCAAAGCAAAAGAGCCAAACTCCTCATATTTCTCTTTTCGATTGTCCTTATCCACTAGAATAATAGGCTTTCTCTCTTTTTCAAATCGCACGATGAGTGCGGGTATTTCTTTTCGATGGGAGGTTCCTAAAACGATATCGGCTCCTATGGTTGAGGCTTCGAGAAAGTTCTTTTGGGAGTAGCATCCCATGACGACGAGAATCGCCTTAGGGGAGAGACGACGAAATTTGCGGATGTGCTGCCGCGATTTTTGATCGGCGGTCGAAGTGACGGAACAGGTGTTCAAAACGATAATCATCGCTTCTTCGGGCTTATCGGTTTCAATGAGGCCCTTTTGCAAAAATTCTTCGCGAAGCAAATCATTTTCGTAAGAATTTACCTTGCAGCCTAACGAAAATAAATAAAACTTCATTTTTTTGCTCCGTTTTCCATAGAAGGAAGAGTTTTCAAAAGCTTCATATAAAGGTCCGAGGAAATTAGTTCCCCTTCGAAAAGAGCGTTTATAAAGGCTTTCTTATCCCTTAAAAAATAAGCCTCCGCCACTTTTTCAATTCGCGGCAAAAGATGACTAAGAACAGGATGTGTAAGCTCTTTGTCAAAAAGGCAAACCTTCGCATCCAGTCTTCCTTCGTCATTCACAAAGTAAATCGCCCTTGCATCATAATCATATAAAGCTGCGCAATCGCTGGTTTTTTTGATGCACACGAGCCGAGTGAAATAGGAAATGAAAAGATGATATCCGTAATAATCAAACGGATCAATTAAAGTGGCTTCATATTGCTTGAATATGCGTTTATAGGGCATTTTTCCTAAACGCTCAACTTTGTCGCTGTAAATCAGAGCGATGGAAAGAGGGAAAACCGGAACGTAAATCTTGTTTCCTTTAAAAGAAAGGTAAGGAAGGGAAAGAAGGCCGTTTTCAATGTATTCTTTAAGACTTATAGATGCTTTATCTGAATTCTTTTCATATTCTTTGAAAAGCTTTTCGATGGTTTCCTTGTTTTCCAACGCACGAAGGATGATATTCCCTCGGACGACTCCAAAGGAATCGATGGGATTCGCTAAATAAGCGTAGCTCTCTAATTCGTTTAAGCGATAAGAATTCTCGTTGTAGTAAATTTGCTCAGGAGACCGAGAAAAAAACGCAGGAGCTTGAGCAGAAGATAACATATCGAAAATGCTCATTTGTTTTCCTCAAGAAGCGAAAAAACGCTGGAAATATAGATAGACGCGGTCTCAGCGCGAAGGATTCTTTTTCCTAAAGATATGGGGCTAAAGCCATTTTCGATAGCTAAATCGGCTTCTTTTTTTGAGAATCCGCCCTCTGGGCCAACCAAACAAAGAACTCTTTCCCCCGCTTTGAAAGAAGAAAATTCTTCGGCTAAGCGGAAAACTTCCCCAGAAAGATTCTCATACGCCAAATAACGGTGATCGGCCGAAATATCAAAAATGTTTTTATAATCCAGAATTGGCATCACTTCAGGAGTGGCCAATCTTTTGGATTGGCTCGAAGCGTTGGAAACGATTTTTTGAAAACGCTCTTGACGCTTTTTTCTTTCTTTTTGGTCAAGACGGATGATCGTTCTTTCGGAAATAAAGGGCAAAAAAGAAGAGACGCCTAATTCCGTTCCTTTCATCAAAACGAGTTCATCATGTCCTCCCTTCAATAAAGCAAAGCCCAAAATAAGATGAACATTTAATTCGGTTGGCCGGTTGATTTCGTTTAAAACCGAAATTTCCAATGGGGAAAGGGAGGAAATTTCGCACAAATAAAGATCGCCTTCATCAACAACTTCGATTTTTTCGCCCCTTTTGGCTCTCATTACGTTCAAAAGATGATGCTCATCTTCTTTTGAAAGAAACGCTCGATTTTCGGCGACTTTGGCAAAAAAACGTTCCATTTAGCGAAGGAAGACTCCGTTTGCATCCGTCAAAGAATCGTTTTTGAAAATACGAACAGAGGCGAACGCATAAAATAAGAAACAGATAAGAAACGGCAAAATAAATGCGAAAGCGTTTTTAAAAGGATCGACAAAAAGAAAAAGAAGACTTCCTATGCCTCCAACAAAAATCGAGGTAAAAAGAAATTCCAAAATTCCTTTTTTCACAAATCCTAAGAAAAAGTTATGAATACCGAAGACTCCTAAAAATAAGCACAAAAAACCGGCTATTTTTCTCGACTTTGATTTATAAAGGCCTCCATTTGTCTTAGTGGCTTTTATGAAAGAGGTGACATCTTTTGTTTGATAATTGTCCTCGATTGGGTTTTCCGTCCCACAATACGGGCACATATCTTTATCGAATTTAGAAATGGTTCTATGGCAATTTTTGCAGATAGGCATAAGTGTTTTAAATTTCCCCTTATTTAGAATAGTAGTCTCAAAAGCTCTTTTTTAAAAGAAAAAACCATCTCTTTCGAGATGATTATTTCTTAAAAGGGTTTTTCCACCAGTTTTTCTTCTTGCTGCTTTCCTCTTTTTGGAATTGAGTAAGAAGATCTTTTTGAGTTTTCGTCAAATCCGTTGGAGTGTGAATCTTCACGTGTAGGTAGTGATCGCCAGGGCGTGAAGTTCTCAAATCTTTTACACCCTTGCCTTTTAATTTCAGGATAACATCAGGCTGTGTTCCCGCAGGAACTTCCACTGATACCGTTCCATAGACAGTCTCCACGTCAACGGTCGTTCCTAAGGTGGCTTCAACAAAGCCCAGATCCAAATTTGAGTGGATATCGTTGCCATCACGAGTGAATCTCTTGTCCGGTTCTATCTTGATTTCGACATATAAATCGCCGTTTGGACCACCGTTTGTGCCTCTTTCTCCTTTTCCCTTAACGCGGATTTGCTGGCCTTCATTAATACCAGCAGGAATGGTGACATCGATATTGGTACGGACTCTCTTATAGCCTTCTCCACCGCATTTTGGACAAACTTTTTTTATTTGCTTTCCACTACCGTGACAATGAGAGCAAACAACTTGAGATTCCATGACGCCAAAGATGGTTTGCTGACGTTGAGTTGTATAGCCAGTCCCCCCGCAATAAGGACATGTCTGAATATCCGATGGAGAGGCAGCTCCTGTCCCCCCGCAAGCGTCGCATGGCTGATCATAAGTTAAAGGAACATCGATATGAGTCCCGTTAATCGCATCCATGAAGCTGATTTTAACGCTGTACAAGGTGTCATTCCCTTTTTGAGGCCCATTAGATTGGCTTCTTCTGCTTCTTCCTCCACCAAAGAAGGAATTGAAAAGGTCATCAAAGCCACCAAATCCTTGAGATGAAAATCCAGCGTTTTCAAATGGGTTTCCTGCTCCGCCCGTAGAAGCTCCTTGTCCAAAGGCAGCAAAACCGTATTGGTCATAAGCAGCTCGTTTTTGATCATCTGAAAGTACATCATAGGCTTCCTGAACTTCTTCAAACTTTTTTGGAGCATCAGGATCGTGGTTGATATCAGGGTGGTATTTCTTCGCGAGCTTTCGATAGGCGGAGCGAATCTCGTCTTTGGTTGCAGTTTTGCTGACTCCTAAAGTCTCATAGTAGTCTTTTTTCTCGTCTGCCATATTTGTGCTCCCTTCCTTAAAACAAGATGGAGGCGTCCTTAGACGCCCCCATCAAAATGATTTTATATATTAGGCCTTTTTATCGGTGAAGTCGGCATCAACAACATCTTGGTCGTTTCCGCTTCCATTGCTGCCGGCACCGTTTGCCCCAGCATTTGGATTAGCGCCAGTTTGTTGCTGATAAGCGCTTGCCGCATTGGCTGCATCTTCCAATTTTCCGACAATTTCTCTTAATTTATCGATATTGTCGTTTTGAATGGCGGCTTGTGCATCATCGCGAAGTTTGGTAAGCTCGCTCTTTTGCTGTTCGGAGAGCTGAGCTCCTTTTTCGACTAAGGTTTGATTGATTTGGTCAACATAAGCCTGAGCTTTGTTCTTCACTTCAATGTCATCTTTTCTCTTTTCATCTGCGGCCTTGTTTTCTTCCGCTTCCTTTACCATGCGGTCAATATCTTCTTTGGAAAGACCATTAGAACCGGAAATGGTGATGTCTTGGCTCTTTTGAGTATCAAGATCCTTAGCGGATACTTTAACAATGCCGTTGACGTCGATAGAGAATGTGACTTCAATTCTAGGCTCACCGCGTCTTGCTGGCTTAATGCCAGAGAGTTGGAAGTGGCCTAAGAGCTTGTTGTCATGCGCCATTGGTCTCTCACCTTGATAAACCATGATGTCGACGGCAGGTTGGTTATCTTGTGCGGTCGAGAAGACTTGGCTCTTTGTCGTAGGAATGGTTGTATTACGAGCGATAAGAGGAGTCATGACTCCGCCAAGAGTTTCAATGCCAAGAGTTAATGGGGTAACGTCAAGAAGAACAACGTCTTTCACATCGCCGGCAATGATTCCGCCTTGAATAGCGGCGCCAATAGAAACGGCTTCATCTGGGTTGACAGACATATTAATCTTCTTGCCAGAAATTTGAGAAACCATATCTTGAACGGCTGGCATACGTGTCGAACCGCCAATCATAAGGATGTCGCCCAAATCATTGTAGGTGAGCCCAGCATCATGAAGGGCTTTCTCCATAGGAACTTTGCAGCGTTCCAAAAGATGCTTTGTCAAATCTTGGAATTTAGCTCTCGAGAGCGTTCCTTCATAAGAGATAGGACCATTGGAACCCATTCCAATAAATGGGAGAGAAATGGTTGTTTCCAAGCTGCTGGAGAGTTCAATCTTTGCTTTTTCAGCAGCGTCTAAGAAACGTTGTTGAGCCATTTTATCAGTTAAATCGACTCCATTCTCAATTTGAATTTGGGCATGAATCCAATCAGCAATAGCTTTATCCCAGTCATCGCCGCCAAGTTCGGTATCGCCGTTCGTGGCTAAAACTTGGAAGGTCCCATCGCCAATGTCGAGTATAGAAACATCAAGGGTTCCACCGCCAAGGTCAAAAACGAGAACCTTTTCGGATTTATTCGTGTCAATTCCAAAAGCCAAACAAGAAGCCGTTGGTTCGTTGATAATACGAACGACATCCAAGCCAGCGATTGTTCCTGCGTCTTTCGTCGCTTGTCTTTGGGCGTCATTGAAATAAGCAGGGACTGTAATAACAGCTTTCTTGACTTCATGCCCGATGTTCTTTTCAGCATAAGCTTTCATATAAGCAAGAACTTTGGCGGAAATTTCTTGTGGAGTAAAGTCTTTGTTTAAGCAACCGATGTGGAATTTATAATCGGAACCCATTTTACGTTTCGCAGAACGAACCGTGTCAGGATTGGTAATCATTTGACGCTTTGCAGCATTACCGACAATTTCTTCGCCGCTTGCTTTAAAGGCAACGACAGAAGGCGTCGTATTTGTTCCTTCTGGATTTGGAATAACCTTTACTTTGCCATCCGCTTGAAGATAGCTGATAACGGAATTGGTTGTACCTAAGTCAATGCCAACAATTAATTCTTTTGCCATAATAGTTAAATCTCCTTAAGCTTTGTTTGCTTCGTTGGAATCGGATTTTTTATCTTCTTCCTGTTTCTCGGCCTTTTTCATTTTATAAACTTTCACGTTGGCTGGTCGAATGAGCTTTTCGTGAAGTTTGTAGCCTTTTGAGAAGACAAAAGCGACTTTTCCATCGTTTTTTTCGTCTCCGTCCACTACATCGACGGCGTTCATCGTATGAGCATCAAATTCATCGCCTTCTTTCGGAAGGATTTCACTAACTCCTTCGGAAGTGAGCGCATTTTGAATTTGGTTAAAGATGTAGATGAATCCTTGTTGATAGTTCTTAGCTTCCTGGCTTGTTACTGGCGAGCCCAAAGCTAAGTAGAACCCATCTAAGGCTGGAAGAAGATTCTCGAGAAAACCTTCCGAACGATAACGGAGGGCATTACGATGGTCTTCTTCTAGGCTTTTGCGGAGATTTTGCACGTCCGCAAGTTCCATATAATACTTGTTTTTCCAGCTAAAGGCCTCCTCTTCGGCACGCTTCAATTTCTGTTCTAACTCTTCCGTAGGGTTTTTCTTGTCATGCTTCATTTCGTCTTGACCTTTCTTTTGGTCGTTTTCTTGAGTTTCGTCACGTCTTTCTTCGGTTTGTTCCATTCTTCATCCTCCCCGGAGCCTTGTTGGAAGTAAGCATCGAGGGCCTTGGCGAAGTATTGCAAGGTGGCAACGACCTTATCGTAGTCCATTCTTGCAGGACCTACGAGAGACAATGTTGCGCCTTTATCGCCAGGAACGTCGATGTTTGCTGAAACGAGGGCTAATTCATCTTTCAAACGCCCAGAATTGCCTGAGCCTATTGTGATGGTGATTCCGTTCTTCGTCTGCCCTTTTTCTAGAACTTTTTGCAAGTTGTCAGGATCATCCAAGAACTTCATCAATTCTCGCAATTTGGCCGCATCATTAGCAAATTCCGGCTGTTGAAACAATTGATCTTTGCCATAGAATTCCATACGTGAAGTGGCAAAGGCGGCGAATACGCTTAGAACGGCTTGATAAACAAGCTCTTGCCCAATCATATAATCGGTAAGAGCTGGACGCATAGCCTCCATCTTTTTGACAACTTCGTTTACGGGAGTCCCAGAAAGACGATCATTGAGGATTTTGATGGTTTTTACGACATCATTGAGGCTAACGCTTTTATCGAGAACGAACGTTTTGTTTTCAACATACCCCTTATCGGTAATAAATAGCGCTGTGGCGGTATTACCACCGATAGGAACGATATTAATGGAAACAAGATGTTCCTCTTCTAAGGAATTGCCCACTACTACAGAGGCGAGGTTCGTCATTTGAGAAAGGATTTCACAACTTTCCTTTATGACTTCTTCCACTGATTTTGTTCTTTCGGAAAGTACGGTTTGTAGGGCGTTTTTCGCTCTTTCATCCACGCTTCCAGAACGAAGGTTGGCAACATAGTAGGAATATCCTTTATCTGAAGGAACGCGTCCGGAGGATGTATGGGTTTTTTCGAGATAGCCATCATTCTCAAGGGCATTCATTTCATTGCGGATAGTTGCCGTGGAAACTTCAAGATGGTATTGCTGTTGCAGGGTTTTTGAGCCCACAGGTTCTGCCGTCTTGATGAAATGCTCGACGATCAATTTTAGAATTTCATCGCGTCTTGTCATTTTCGTCTCCTCTTTAGCAGTCGCACCTCTTCGGTGCTATGACTATTATAGAGGTAGAATTAGCACTGTCAACACATAAGTGCTAAATTTTTTCAAAAAATTCTAAAAGAACGCGATCCAAAAGCAACATACCTTTGTCAGAAACAAAGATGGAGTCGGAGTTTTCATTAATTAGCCCCTCATTATGAAGCTTCAAAAAAGGAATGCTGAATTTCGTGAAGAAAGGAAATCCGAAACGTTTTTCGAAGGCTTTTTTCATAAATCCGTCTTCTAAACGCAAATTTGTCAAAAAGAAGTCCTCTAATTGGCTATTCACGCTCAATTTTTCTTCTTCAGCTCGATATTTTCCTTTCAAATAAACGCCTAAAGAACGGGTGTTAGTATAGCGGAATCCGTCTACATAGCCAGAAGCGCCTAAACCGCATCCATAATATTCTTCATCGTGCCAGTAAGTCAGGTTATGCCTTGAATAAAATGCCGGTTTTGCAAAATTGCTGACCTCATACCTTTTATATCCTGCATTTCGAAAAGAAGACAATATCAGTTCATACATATCCGCCTCTAAAGAATCATCCATTTCTTTAAATCCATTATTATAGAAGGAGGTTCCTGGATTGATAGTTAATGAATAAGCGGATAAATGGGGAATGTTTAATGCCAACATGGAGGCCACGTCTTCCTTTAGTTCGTTTAAATTTTCGCCAGGAAGGGCATAAATTAAATCAACCGAGATATTCTCGAATCCCCATTTTTTAATTAGCCCGACGGCGTTTTTTACGTCTTTGTATGAATGCTTTCTACCCATGAGAGCTAGATATTTCTTGTGCGATGATTCCATCCCTAAAGAAATGCGGTTTATTCCGCCTTCCTTTAAAATTGTCAGTAATTCGTCATCGATGTTTTCTGGGTTCCCCTCGATTGTGAACTCGCCGTCTATTTTTAAGTAAGGCCGCAAAAAAGAAAGGAGATCTTCCAAAAGCTCTTTTTTTAAGCAAGTCGGCGTCCCTCCGCCTATATAGATGGTTTCGAATTGATTTCTCGCCAATGGATAAGAAAGAATCTCTCTTTTCAGCTCCTCTATATAAGAAAAGGCCCATTTCTCGTCATAAAGGACTTTCGAAAAGTCGCAATAAGCGCAAATATGGGCGCAAAAAGGTATGTGAATATATAGAGACGATATCACGATTGTTTATTATTGTTGTCTTTATTCGCGTTTTGATCGTATTTCTCCATTTCTTTTGCGACGTTTTTGTCTTCAACTGGACGAGTCATACGATTCAATTCTTCTTCGCGAGCTTCCTCTTCGGTTGGTTTGCCTTCTCTTTTTTCCTTCCTTTCTTTCGCCGCTTCATATTCTTCTTCGTTTAATTCTTTAGTTAAACGTTGAACTTCTTCTTCGGCGATTTCTTTGTCGCTTTTCGGCTTCTCGTCGCTTTTGAAAGGCTTGGCGTATTTGCGAAGCAAAAAAACACCTAAAGCGATGACTCCAAAAATAGCCAAAAGTAAAATTGGGATTAACCATCCTGGCATTCCACTTAAGATCATGACTTTCATAATATTAATTTCCTTTCTTTATTGGGGAATAAACGAATTTGTTCTTGAACTGAAGCTTTTCGTAGTAACCTTCTTGAGCCAATTTGTCCATTGATGTCCTAGCGGTTTCATATACGCAAGAGGCAAAGTCTTTGAATTGCTGGATTGTATAGAATCTTCCGGGCGTGCAATGATTCGCTAAGAAAGTTGCTTGCTTTTTGTTCAAATTTGGATTGGTTTCCAACAAATAACGAATATAATCTTTAATCTCCGATTTGGAAAGAGGATCTTTTGGCGAAGGGCTATTGCCATTCGCGAGAGAAGAAACGATGGGAATTTCCGCTTTTTCTTCATTTAAGCCTCCTCTTTTGGAGTCTTCACTTTGCGAAGAGTAAGTGGATTCCCTTTTCAAATTTTCTTGATTCTTTTGCAAAGAAGGTTCTTGTGGAGAGGCTATTTCCTTTTTTTCTTTTGTCGTTTCCTCTACATTTAAGAAAGACAATTGAGTCGGTCCTTTCGGTTCTTTTTCTTGCTGAATTTTGTCAGCGATATTTTCTTCTTCTGCGCCCAAAATTGAATATTCACCCTTATATTGGGAGATGCGGAGGTTTTTCAGCTGTTCGGTGACATTATCTAAATAAAGGGAAAACACACTCATCCCTTCAAAAAGAGCGTATGTCATATCGCAACGAGCCTTGCTTTCTTTATAGGCGTCCGAATTCTTGAAGGAATCTTTTAAAAGAAGCTCGAAGGGCAAAACAAAAGCTTCGCTAAAACCAGTATTCTCAGCTATGACTTCTTTCGCTAAAAGAGCGGCCATAAGTGAATTTCTTTGATCGAAAGGCTTGATGTAAAAAAGATAATTCGCAGCAATAAAAGCATGGACAAAAGCGGGCGTAAATTCATCACTTTCCAGCCAACCTATGAGACCTTCCATCGAGTCTTCAATCAAATCGTGAGGAGCGTAAGGATAATCGGGATCGCGAATATAGGCCAAATGCTCGACTTTCTTATCAAAATCTTTCTCACGATAGAAATCCATCAATTCCTCTTGACCAAGAACTCTTTGATAAGCGCCAGCAAGGAAATCATCATTTGGCGCTGACGGAGTTTGACCTAAATAATAATCTATTGATGAAAGATAATTCACGACTGGAGTATGGTTATTATCGCTTTCCTTATAAAGGGAGTTAAGCAGCATTTTGATTGAAAGATCATTGATGTTTGATTTTTCTAAGATCGCTCCTTCTTTAAGAATATTGGAAAGCAAAATGATTCTGGTTTCTTTTTCTTTTGATAGCAGCATGCTACGAGAAAGAGACAAAAAATCCTTTATTTTACGCTCGAAATCCTGAATCTTGATGCGAATCGGCTGAGTCAAGGTGAAATAAAATGGCCGCCCTTTAATCTTTCCAAAAGGCAACACCACTTTATTCTCTTCTCGGTAAACCATTATTTGCTTCCAAAAATCGTCATAGACCACCATGTGGAGGCTTTTTCCGACCTGTGCCGGCGTAGCATAGATTTCATCGGTATAGCGAATTGCGATTGGCGTTGGATTGCTCATATTGCTCTAATTATAAAAAACGTACTTATTCAAAGCAACTAGAAAACTACTAACGAGGAATCGAAAAATCCGAAAATACGCTTAGTTTTTATCTTCGTCATCAAGGGATAAAACGGCCATGAAAGCTTCCTGAGGAACCTCTACAGAACCAATTTGCTTCATCCTCTTTTTGCCTTCTTTTTGCTTTTCGAGAAGCTTCTTTTTGCGAGAGATATCCCCACCATAGCATTTCGCCAAAACGTCTTTACGAACCGATTTAATCGTTGAACGAGCTATGACTTTGCCGCCAATTGCAGCTTGGACCGGGACTTCAAATTGCTGCTTTGGAATTATTTCCTTTAAACGGGAAACGATTTTAATCCCCCTGTCATAGGCGAATGGCCGATACACGATGGAGGATAAAGCGTCGATTTTATCGCCATTTAAAAGAATATCCATTTTGGAAAGCTCACTTGGGTGGTAGCCTTCGATTTGATAATCCAGAGAAGCGTATCCTTTGGAAATGGATTTTAGTTTGTCGAAGAAATTGAAGATGATTTCACTCAAAGGAAGAGAATATTTAACGACTTGCCGCGTATCATCGAAATAAATAAGGTCTTGATAAATTCCTCGCCTTTCTTGGCAAAGTTGCATAATCGGCCCGACGAATTCCTTAGGCGTCATGATTTCTGCATTCACGAAAGGCTCCTCGATGGATTTGATTTTCGAAGCATCCGGCATTTCAGAAGGGTTATCAATCATCTTGGAGGTTCCATCCGACAGATTAATGCGATATTTAACCGACGGGGCCGTAAGAATCAAATTCAAATTGTATTCTCTTTCCAATCTTTCTTGAATGACATCCATATGTAAAAGGCCAAGGAAACCAACACGGAAGCCAAAACCAAGGGCTTCAGAAGATTCTGGCTCATAGGTAAGGGAAGAATCATTCAAAGAAAGCTTTGCGAGCGCTTCTTTTAAATCGTTGTATTTTTGAGAATCCACTGGGTATAAACCGCAATAAACCATTGGGTTTATCTTTCGATAACCTGGCAAAGGCTTATCCGCAGGGTTGGCCGCCGAAGTGACTGTTTCTCCTGGAAAAACATCTTTGATGTCTTTAATTGTGGCACATAAGTAGCCGACTTCTCCGGCGTCTAATTCAGACACGGGAAGTTCTTTTGGAGTGCGGATTCCTAGTTCGGTAACAGTGTATTTTTTGCCAGATTGCATTAAAAGTATCTCATCGCCGACCTTAACGTTTCCTTCCTTAATGCGAATCAGGACAACGACGCCTCTATAGGAATCGTAATAACTATCAAAAATTAAGGCTTTTAATGAAGCGTTCGGATCTCCATCTGGAGCAGGAATGAGCTCTACAACCCTTTCTAGCATTTCAGGGACCCCTTGCCCTGTTTTAGCCGAAACCAAGGATATATCCGCGATAGACAAACCAAGTTTTTCCTCTATTTCTTTCTCTGCGTTTGGAATATCTGAGCTTGGAAGGTCGATTTTATTAATTACCGGCAATATCATCAAATCGTTATCGATCGCTAAATAGGCGTTAGCTAATGTTTGAGCCTGAACGCCTTGCGTTGCATCGACCAAGAGCAACGCACCTTCGCAAGCCGCCAAAGAGCGCGAAACCTCATAGGTGAAGTCTACGTGCCCAGGGGTATCTATCAAATTAAAGATATATTCTTCGCCATTTTTGGCTTTGTAGGTTACTGTAACGGCGTTCAGCTTAATCGTGATTCCCCTTTCTTGCTCCAAAGGCATGCTATCAAGCATTTGCTGAGAGAGGTTTCTTTTTTCAACGGCTCCCGTTTCCTCGAGAATGCGATCGCAGAGGGTGCTTTTTCCATGATCTATATGGGCAATAACAGAGAAATTTCTAATGTGAGATTGATTAAAAGGCATAAGCAATTATCGATTATATTCTATTTCCCCTTCCTTCGATAGAAAGAAGATAATGATTCTTCAATGTCTTTTTCAGAAGTGACTATCTCATAACCCCGCCAAGATCTTTCGAAAAAAGAATGATAGTCCTCTTGCAGGTAACGTTCGTCGATCAAAAGAGCGCTTCCTACGTCGCTTTCGCTTCGAATAAGGCGGCCCACCGCTTGCATAACCTTGTTCATTCCAGGATTTAGATAAGCGAATTGGAAGCCGTTTCCGTTCTTTTTGTCGTAATATTCGCGGATTAAATCGCTCTCTTTGGAAATTTGGGGCATTCCAACACCGACAACGGCTACCCCTATCAGCCTGTCGTTTGGCAAATCGATGCCTTCGCTAAAAGAACCGCCAATAATAAGAAGACCGACGGTTGTTTTTTTGGGGTTCGGCAAAAATCTCGATAGGAAAACCTCTTTGTCTCTATCGCTCATTTCTTTTTCTTGAATATAGACATTAGCATTCTCAAAAAATAGCTTATCCTTTATGTTTTTTAAATATTCATAAGATGGAAAGTAAATGAAATAATTTCCTTTTTTGCCTTTAACAAAAGAAGAAAGATAACTTGCGACTTTATCGTAAGTTTTGTTTCTGTTTTTGTAACGAATGGATAAATCGGGCGCAACCATCAAATGAAAATTGTCTTTTGGGAAAGGCGAAGGCAAAGCCAAATAAGGATAGTCCTTCTTTCCCAACAAGCATTCCATATAGTAACTTATCGGAGACAATGTAGCCGAAAAAATGACAGCTCCTTTCACTTTTTCCAAATCGTCTTTTAAATAAGGAGATGGGTCAAGAGATTGAAGGTGCAACTCAATATTTTCTCCATGTTTGCTAGCATATAAGGTCAAGTTTTGATGACAATTTTCCAACAAGAAAAGGAAACGATAGACCTTTCTAGATAATTCCTTCACTTTTTGAGGGAAAATAGCGTTTTCTTTTTCCTCGTTTTTGCTTTGGGTTGTCTCGCGAAATTTGCTCAAGCACCTTTGCAAGTCCGTATCGATTTTCTCCAGTTCAAGAAAATCTTGGTCTATAGGTAAGGTTATAAAGGCTTTGGCCATTTTGCCCAAGGCCAGTTTTACTTTATTATGCGTTTTTCCTTTAAGTTCACGTTTGGCTTCTTGAATTTGCTTCAATGTAATCGTTTCGCTAAACATATCCCTCGAACGGGTTGCTAAATTGTGCGCCTCATCGATCAAGAGAAAATATTTTGAAGAGTCCACTTCATCGGAAAAATAACGTTCCAGTTTCACTAAAGGGTCAAAGAAATAGTTGTAATCACAAATGATGACATCACTAAGCAAAGACAAATCTAATTGAAGCTCGAAAGGACACATTTCATTGTTTCTTGCGATTTCGGTCACAGAATCTAGGTTATATCGATGATTGTGTTGACTTTCTTCTTCAATGATTTTTCGCAATTTGCCATAATAGCCACGAGCAAAAAGACAATCGTCTGGATTGCAATTTTTCCCTGGGGAAAAACAAATCTTTTCTTTTGCGACAATCAAAGAATCGCGGCCCACAAAGCCTTTTTCGTAACAAGCCGTTAAGGCATCATAGCAGGTTTGTCTTCCAGAAGTTTTTGCCGTCAAATAAAAAATCTTTTGATTATCTGTCACAGCGAAGCTTTTAATCGCAGGGTAGATCGTAGAAATGGTTTTTCCTATTCCAGTCGGTGCCTCAAAAAAGAAAATTCCGCCTTTTTTTGCGACAGTATATACGTATTTTGCCAAATCTCTTTGGCCTTTTCGAAAATCATTATAAGGGAAAGCAAGCGAAGAGGCAGAAGCGTTTCTTGCGCGGATATGCTCCAATTCCCTTTTATTAAAATTAAGGTATCGGTCTATTAAAGAATTGACGTATTCTTCCAATTCTTCGAATGTGAAGCATCTTTCCTTCACCATTCGTTGATCGAAATCTTGCTGTGAAATATAGGTTAAACGAATATTGGCACGCGGAAGTTTTTCCTTTTTTAAATACATATAGGCATAGCATTTTGCTTGTCCATAATGCCACTCTTTTTGAACCTTATAGAATTCCTCTAAGGGAGAAATGGTAGATTTGATCTCGTCAATTATAGGGTTTATATCCCCAAGGATGATTCCGTCGGCGCGCCCTTCAAGATGAATCGAATAGTCCTTTTTTTCGATGGTTGTTTCCAAAAACACTTCCGAAAGATAGGACTTTCCTTGTTTCTTTTGAAAGGACGAATGAATTTTAGAGCCTAAATTCATCGTTTCTTGGTTGTAAATGCGATTATCTATATCACCCTCACGAAGCAAAAAATCCACCAATTGGTGAACGGATAAATTAAGTTGTTTTTTGCTTTTTTCAGACATTTTAGAACACTTTTTCGCCGTCTTTTGCTATTCTCGCTCCATTTAGAAAAGAAGCGGCGTCCATTCTTTTTTTGCCCTCGAATTGAACATCTTTTAAAAGTATGGCCCCATCTTTGGTTCCTAAGTAAAGATTTCCTTTGATTGGTTTCAAAACTCCTTGTTCAATCTTAAACGCATTCGAAATTTCACTTGAAAAGATTTTTAGTTTTTTATTGCGATAAATGACGTATGCGCCAGGAAAATTGGCCAAAGCGCGTATATATCGATTCGTTGCCAATGAGTCTAAAGACAAAGGGAGATGCTCGTTTTCAGAAGAGATTTTATTTGCGAAAGTAACTTCTTCTGGGTTTTGCTGAGTGCCTGTCAGTTCATCATTAAGATAAGGCAAAAGGTCTTTCACAATCATTTCTTTTGCTAAATCACCGAGCTTTTTGCAAAGAGAAGAGTAATTGTCGTCTTTTCCAATTGCTATAGAGCGTTTGTCATACATTTTTCCCGCATCCATTTCTTTTTCCATCTCCATAAGGGTGATGCCCGTTTTTTCTTCGCCATTCATGATCGCTCGTTGGATTGGTGCCGCGCCTCTAAGCTTAGGCAAAAGAGAGCCATGGAGGTTGATGGCTTTTTTAGGAGCTAAATCGATGAATTCCATAGGGACGATTTGCCCATAGGCCATACAGACGATTACATCGAATTGCAATTCTTTGGCGAAAGAGAAGTCTTTTCGTATGCGATGTGGTTGAAAAACCGGCAAATTAGCTTTTAGGGCGAGTTTTTTAACAGGAGGAATTTCAATTTTTTCTAGGCCTCTGCCGCTCATTTTGTCTTCTTGCGTAACAACGCCGACTACTTGAAAACCGCTTTCTAGGAGCCCAAGCAATGGTTTTACCGCGATCTCTGGAGTTCCTAAAAACAGAATTTTTACCTCTTCGTTTCGATTGTATCGTCTCATTCTTTGCTTCCTCCACGTGCTTTCCATTGCCTATTATAAATTATTTATATAGTTTTTTATCCATTCGTTTTTAATGATAAAATACGTTTTCGTGAGGTAAAACATGATAAATTACAGCGAAAAAGATTGCCAAAAGTTCATCGATCAATATAAAGGCCTTTTGAATACTTCTATGACCTTGAAAGATATATACGAAAACTTCACTGCGACTCATGCAAATAAAAAATGCTGTATTTATTTTGATGAAGACGACAAAAAGCGATCTTATACATATTCAAAATACAAAGATAACGTCTGGTTTTTAGCGAAAAGGCTCTCTTCCCTTTTTTCTGCTATTCCAGCAGGTTCCGTGGTCGGTTTAAAACTTAAAAACAGCCCTATTTGGCCCTTGATGCTGTGGGCCATTTTGATGACAGGGCATCCGGTTTTGCTAATTGCCGCAAACCTTCAGCACGAAAATGCGGAAAATCTTTTGAGAGACGCAAAAGCAAAAGCCATAATCGTCAATGAAGAAGAAGCTTATTCCGTCCCTTCTTTCCGTGTAAATAACGTAAGAAATGCGGATGAAGACGTTTTCTTTGCGGCAAATTGGGCCAATGAAATCATTTTTTGTTCTTCTGGCACGACCGGCAACATCAAAATGATGGTGCTGAATGGCGAGAATCTTTGCTATCAGCTAGCTTCTGTTGCCAATGTCCCATCAAACGGAAACGCCTTAATGAATCCTGGCGTAATACGCATTTTGGCCATGATTCCTTTTCATCATATCTTTGGATTTATCGCTGTTTTCCTTTTCTTTAGCTTTTATGGAAAAACGCTTGTTTATCCGAATAGCAATTCTTCTAATGATCTTCTTAACGCCATTAGAAAGGGATCCTGCACCCATATATTTTCAGTGCCGATTTTTTGGGACGGAATCGCTCAGCAATTGGAACGCACCACTGCCCAGCAACGCGCGCCAATGCAAGAATTAATCAAAAAAATGCTCGCTTATAACAATCGTCAGATTTCCAAGGAGGAAGCCGGTTTTTCTTCTTCTAAGCTTTTTTTACGAATAATGCAAAAGAAGGTATTTGGAAAACAAGTTCAATTCTGCATTTCCGGAGGCGGATATTTGCTTCCCAAAACGTGTTCTATAATCAATGGATTGTCCTATCCTTTGAACAATGGATACGGTACGACTGAGATTGGCGTTACAAGCGTTGAACAATCTAGCAAGGTCGAGAAACGGCTTCAGGGTTCAATCGGGAAGCCTTTTGCTGGGGTAGAATGCAAAATCATCCCATTGGATACAGAGCATCCATTCGAAGGCGAATTATGCGTGAAGTCCAAAATCACGCATGTCGAAGAAATCGTTAATGGGGTACGTTCTAAAACGGTTCTGGATAACGGTTATTTTCATACCGGGGATATCGCCTTTAAAGACAACTCCGGAAGCTATTACATAAAAGGAAGAATAAAAGACACGATTATCGCTTCTAACGGGGAGAATGTTTATCCTGACGAAATTGAAAGTTATTTCCGTGACATTAAATATATTCGGAATCTCGTTGTTTTTGGGCAGCGTGAAAACAACACCGAAAAAATCATCCTTGTTGTTGATTTGGAAAATGGCGTTCCCTCCACTCAACTTGCGAAAATAAAGAATGACATTGACTCCATAAACGCCACGCTTCCGAATGAAAAACGCGTTTCTTCTGCTTACATTTACAAAAAAGCGTTACCTATGGCAAACAACATGAAGGTGAAACGTTTTGTTTTGCAAAAGGAGTTGGCTAGCAACCCCGAAAACTTCTTATCTTTCAATGGAGAAGCACTCGGGAGAAAACCGATTTCGTTTGAAGGGTACGACAGCAAAGAAGTGGCGAGGATTGCCGATAAAGTGCGCAAAATCTTCTCTGAAACTCTGTATTTGCCAGAATATAAAATCGAAAACGACGCTTCTTGGGCTGATGATTTAGGCGGAGACTCCATGAGCTACGTCACAATGGTTCAAGAACTAAATAGCGTTTTCAAAGTTTCTATTCCAACCGAAAAGTATGGCAAATTGCTTACAATTGCAGAATTCACCAAAGAAATTTTGGATAGCAAGAAAAAGATTGAAGAAAGCAAGAAGAATAACGAAAAATAGTTGTTTTGGCCCTTCATTAAAGGTACAATCGTACACGCATAAGACAAAAAGGAAAAAGTAATATGGCAAACATTAAATCTCAAATCAAGCGTATCGAAGTCGGTGAAAGAAATAACGCCCACCATTCCGCGCGTAAGAGCGAAACTCGCACACAAGTGAAAAAAGCCGAACTCGCGATTGCCGCAAAAAACAAGGAAGCTGCTGCTGTCGAAGTCAATAAAGCTATCTCTCTTCTCGATAAGCTTTCCCAAGATGGCATCATTTCAACTAATTCCGCAAATCGTAAAAAAGCTCATCTTCAAGGCGAGCTTGCCGCTTTATAGTTTATTTAAGCTAAATTAGGGGCCCAACGAGGGTCCTTTTTTCTTTTATAAAGTTTTAAATGTCGCTTTTACACTTTTTTCTTGGACCTCTAAAACCAAATATGATGCACTGCCATCTCTTGGCTTTGTTAGGGATCCCGGACAAAAAATAAACATGTTTTTATATGTTTTGCTCTCTTTGATATGTGTATGGCCATGGATTAATATCCTGGCCCCTTTTTGATAGAAAGACTCCAATTCCTCGCTCCCAAAATAAGGATAATGCCTCATATAAAGTAGCCCATATGGCGTCTTGGCCCAAAACTCTTTTGGAAATTTGGAAAAGCCATAATCGCAATTCCCTTTGACAGCAGCAAAAGGAGAAATGTCCTCATTGCCAAAAGATTCGACGTCTCCCGCATGAAGAAACATATCTGCTCCATTTTCAATCATGACGACTCTTTTTAATTCGTAGAAGTCTCCATGCGTATCCGAAATCACGACGATTTTCATATCTCAAAATTGGCAATAAACATTTCAAAAGCCAACTTATCAGTCATTTTTCCTTGAAAAACGCTGGATTGATAGACATAAAGTTGATTAATCGCTCGATGTAAGCATGGTGAAGCCATTTTGCGTACATTATACAAGCAAGCTTTAACACGCCCTAAAGAACATTTGAGTTTCGATGAAATGTCATATGCTTCCATCCCTCTCCTGTAGAGATAACGTATCTGATCTAAGAATATAAATTGATTCGCAAGCATATTCATTAGTGGAATGGCGTTGCTGGCACTGCCCCTTACTTGCATATCTTTCCAAATATGAAGAGCTGTTTTTTTATCTCCCTTCGTCAAAGCGTTAGAAAGCAAAAAAATATCATCTTCTAATGGTGCGGGGACGAGCTGTTGTACATCGACAAGCCGTATCGGGTCCCCGTTTGTATACGCAAGAAGTTTATTCGCTTCTTGAATGAATAACGAATAATCTCCGCCAGTTCTTTCTAAAAGCTCGTTTACAGCAAGTTCTTCGATGCTCGCTGAGTGCTTTTCGAAATATTTTGGGATGAAGGCCTGCCATTGGTTTGAATCCAAGGAAGCAACAGGCAAAAATTTGGCGTCACCTTCAGCCAACGCTTTGTAATACACTGATTTTTCATCTAAAGAATCAGAGTAAACGAGAATAAAAAGATGTATTAATGGATCAGGATTGCGAAAAAAAGCAAGTAAGGGTTCATCATCATCCCCTTTAATGAGCTTCTTTTTTTCACGAGTTTTTGCCAAATAAAAGAAATTCTCGGCGACAATCGCCTTTTTGTCGTAACCGATTGGCAAAGCTAGGCACTCATTTGATAAATCGATAAGCTTAGCAAAAGACATATCGACATCGACGTAATTCAAGTCGTCGTGTTCGGGGAGGACTTCTTTTATCAGGCGAGATAATGGTCCTTTCAACATTCTAGATTGAGATGAATAAAGTACTGTAATCACAGTCATTATTATAAATATTTTCTTTTCATAAATCACCTAATGCCTGATGAAAATAACTCCGGTAAGTAATCGTCCCCTCTATATCCGTTCTTCTGCATTTAAGACCAAGTTCGTTTAAGCGCTCGATTACTTCTTTATCAGGATGACCGTATTTATTATTCTTCCCAACGGAAATGACGCAAACTTCAGGGGAAATTTGCTCTAAAAATTCTTTGCAAGATGACGACTTAGAACCATGATGCCCTATTTTTAAAACATTCGCTTTTAAATTTGGATTGTCTTTAATGATTTTCTTTTCGACATCCTTATCGGCGTCCCCGGTAAAAAGAAACGTTTTTCCCATGAAATCCAGACTGAGAACCAAGCTTTTTTCGTTGTCGCTGTTCCCTGAATAAATGTTGTAATTTATAAATTTTAAATTGCCTACAGTCAAAGGGAATTCTTCTTTTGAAGTCACAACTTTTTTTACTGAGAATTTGGACATGAAGCTGTCTTTTGCCCCAATGTGATCGAAATCGGAATGAGAAGCAATCAGGCAGTCGATTTTGTATATTTTCTCTTTCCTCAAAAAAGGAATATCCACTTCCTGAGCCAAATCAAAAGACAGAACTCCGCCGCAATCCAGAAGAACGTTTGTAAGTCCATCACGAATCAAAATAGCATCCCCTTGTCCTACGTTAATAAAACTCACTTGCTGTGTGTAAGGAGCCATGATTGGCAAAGACGGGAAAAGCAAGGAAAAAACTTGAACAAAAGCTCCGGCCTTGGAAATGCTAGTCAGCCCCAAATCATAGAAATATAAAGACAAAAAGATAGCAAAATAAAAAAGAAAAGCGGACCATTTGGGGAATGCTCCCAACGGAATTGAAAGATTTATCTTATCAACGAAAATAAGAAGTTTATTAAGAAAGGATGAACAGTTTTTCAATAAGCTTACATAAGGAATGGAGAGAAAGGATAGAAGAGACAAAAATGAAAAACAATAAGCAAAAGGCAAGAAAAGGAAGGTGAATAAAGGGGCCAGAAGTTTAAATTCACCTCGGATATTAAAAAGAGGCAAAAGAAAATACTCTAAAGCAATAAATTTCAAAAACTTCCTTTCCTTATTTTTAAAGCAAAAGAAGCAAGATGAGTTGAAAAAATTATAAAACGCGAGGCCAAATCCAAGAAGGAAACCGGTGTTTAGGGAATTAAAAGGATTCACAAAAAATAAAATGAGGCCAGCTAAACTCAAACGAGATAAGTATGGCGCTCTTTCTTTTTTAGACAGAACATAATATACGTCGAAACTTTTCAACAATAAAACGCGGTAAGCGCCAATTTTTCCAAGAAACAAAGGTATCGTAAAAACAGCCAACACAAAGACGATTACTCTTGTTTGTCTTTCCTTAAAACGATACGAGCAAATCTTATCGCAAAAGCGAAGAAAACCGCCATAAACAATCCCACTTCCGCTTAGAATGCTTAAGCAGCCAACAGTATTTGCCAAAGCGACGGTTTCATTGGAATAATCTTTTTTCGAAAACAACAAGAGGTCAATCGTCCCTTTTGTTAAAGAATCGAAATTGTTCAAAAAGAGAAGTTCCTTTTTTCTTAGCCTTATGGGTCTTTCGAAAAGCGAGACGATCGAAGAAGCCTTCATCTCTTCTTTAACGCCTATTTTTTCTAAATATTCCGTGAATGAAAACTTCGATTCGTACTCAGCGAAGTTCAATTTAGATATATACCCTTTGATTGAAATGATATCTCCTATTTCTCTTGTTGTTGCTTTTTCGTAAATGTAATATCTTCGGATTCCGTTGCTCACAATGAAGTAATTGGCCTTCGTTTCTACAATAATTCCTTGAAAATTTTTAAATCCCGCTTCGGTGGGCAAAAGATTTAAGGTTCCAGAAATCGCTAGAGAAATAGCGAAAGGGATGAGAAACGTTATGAGACATTTCCCACCCCTTTTTCCGGCGATATATATAAGCACTACAAAAACGAGGCCCGGAAAGAGGATGTTGATTGTCAAAAGGAGAGTGCCGGAGATCCATCCTAAAACCAGGCCTATAAGCACGAAGGCGAGGAAGGTTTCTTTGCTCATTCTCTGAGCGTTATGTAGTTTTTGCATTTTTCCCACGTTGCAGGGCCAATTCCTGAAACATTGCTTATTTCTTCTAAACGTTGGAAGGAACCGTTTTCCGTTCGATAAGAAACAATGTTGTTTGAAACCGTTGAAGAAAAGCAACTCAGTTTTTTAAGTTCTTCCGCGCTAGCCGTATTAATGCATTTTTTCTCGATAGGATCGACGCTGCATGTGTTTCCGTTATCGAATAATGGAGCTATATAGCAATCCCAGCCATCTTTCAGCTCCAAGTCAAGATTAAAGGCTTTTTGATCGGCGTTGCTTGTCATCCCTCCCGCTCCGTCAATCAGGTCTCGAAGCGTTGAATTCAACGGCAAAAGATAAGTCCCTTCATGACTAATTTCTCCTGAAATAGTCACTTCCAATGAGTCACTGTCTTTTTCTGAATAGGCTAGTGACGTATTTGGGGCTGTCACATCATTAGCAAAGCGATCAACGGCCGCTAAAGCAACAAGTGTAACCACGGTGATGATAATAACGATAATGATAGTTTTGAACATCCTTTTATCCTCCTCACCTATAAATAGACGGGTTTAGAGAAAAAGGGACAAAAAAAAGAGCTCTTTCGAGCTCAATTTTTTATATCAGCTTATTCAGCGTGATGGAAAGAAAGAATCTCGATTTCGTATGGGGTCGCAGCCTCCACAACAACCGGCTTGCTAGAAGCGGCCTTTCCTATTAATACCTTCCCTAACGGAGAAGAGGAGGAAATTTTTGCTGGAGAGGCAAGAACATCGCTTTCATCGCTAGAGACAACTTGAACGGTGATTTCTTGGTTTTTGGATAGGTTCTTGAAAGTGACAAAATCGGTTGTGCCGATGGTCTTGGAAGAAGAATTGTCCGCTGTGGTGGCGTGCTCCAATTTGTTGGTCAATTCCACAATACGGGTTTCGATTTCGCCTTGCAACTTTTTAGCCGCATCATAATCGGCGTTTTCTGAAAGATCGCCCTGGGAACGAGCTAATTGGAGAGCTTCCAAGTTAGCAGGTTTCTGAACGTTGATTAAATCTTCCAATTCCGCCTTCATTTCTTCAATCTTTTTGGCGGTATATATTACTTTCTTATCATCTTTCATATTTTGCTCCTTAAATTCGTATAAATTATAGTAAATAAACGTTTCATTGCCAAAAGAAACTATTTGGCAGCCTCGATTTTTGGATCATTCTCGTAAGCTTCGAGGACTTCGTTGGCTTCGTTGTATTCTTCATCGCTCACATTCTCGAGAGTTTTCCCATCTCTAGAAGCCATTACGATTAGAGAATCGGGATCCTCTTCTTTGTATATGAAATAATAAGTTTTATTTCTTTCATCCATGTGATAGAAGAAATAGATCTTCCATTCATCGGAGGTGCCATCATCTTTTGTGATGACGATTGTATTGTCTTTTATTTCTAGCATTCCATTCTCCTTACTTTAGAGAAGAAGCAATTTCATTGGTCACTTCGATGAATTGATTAGAGCTTTGAAGCTGCCCGGAAGCCATTTCCGCTCTTCCGCCACCAGAACCCCCTAAGCGTTTTGCTAGGGTTTTGACGATATCCCCCGCTTTTATTTTTTTCAAAGCTTCGCCGCCGGCAAAAACGCTGATTGGCCTCGCTCCTTCTTTACCGCCCAAAAGAATAAAGACGTAATCTTGTTTCCCCGCTTTTAAAGAGTCGCCCAAAGTGAGCAGCTCTTGACGAGAGGCACCTTCTTTTAAAAGAGACAAGAAGGCGATGCCGCCAATTTCTTTGACTTGGGAGGAAATCGATTTTGCCTCTAAAGCAGCAAGTTTTTCTTTTGCTTGAGCAAGCTCTTTTTTCAAAGAGCTTTCTTCATCCAACAAAGAAGTCAAACGATTTGAAAGCGCTGCATCTTTCACACCCAAAATCATTTCCGCGGAAAAAAGGGCGTTTGTGCGATTGGAGAGATATTGATAAGCCCCCAAACTGCTTAGTGCTTGAATTCTTCTTGTGCCTGAAGAAACGGCATCATCGCTTTCGATGACAAAAATCCCGATTTCAGAGGTGTTTTTGACATGGGTTCCACCGCAGAATTCTTTGCTATAATCGGAAAATTCGACAACGCGAACCATGTTTCCGTATTTTTCGGAGAATTCCATCTCGGCGCCAAGTTTCTTAGCCTCTTCTATAGGAAGAATCTCGGTTTTTTCTTGGATCCCTTCAGAGATTTTATCGTTTACTTCTTTTTCAACAGCTTTGATCTCTTCGTTGGAAAGCTTGTGATCCGTCTCGTAATCAAAACGAAGATAATTTTCATCGACGTAGGAACCCATTTGCTTAACGTGTTTCTTTAATACGTCGCTTAAAGCAGCATGCAAAAGGTGAGTTGCCGAGTGATTTCTTTCGATAAGATGACGTCTTTGGACGTCTAGAGTTAAGGTAAGCTCATCACCGGCTTTTAGCGTTCCGTACTGCAAAAGTACATGGTGAAGATGCTGGCCATTTGTTGCCGTGGTAACGTTGCTAACGAGCCCGGAAACGTTTTCTCCCTTGAAAGAGCCTTTATCGGAAACTTGCCCGCCCATTTCAGCATAGAAAGGGGTTTTTTCGAAGATAACGTCTCCTTCTTCTTCGATGGATTCTTTCTTTATGCCATCAACGAAAACGGCAAGGACTTTCGTCTTTGTTTCATAAGCGTCGTATAAGAAAGTGGATTCCTCTTTGAATTCCATTAAGTCTTTGGACTGCTTATGGAAAGAATCAATCTGGTCTCGAGCGTTACGCGCTCTTTCCCTTTGCTCTTCCATGAGTTTTTCATAGCCCTCCATATCGCACGAAACGCCCTTTTCGGCCGCAATTTCTTTGCTTAGGTCAGCAGGGAAACCATAGGTGTCATATAAAAGGAAGATGTCTTTCCCAGAGAGTTCTTTGGAATTTTGGAGTTTTTCTTTCAAAATGGCTTCACCTTTATCCAGAGTCTTGATGAATTTCTCTTCCTCATTGCGAATCATCTTAGTGACTTCTTCTTCTTTAGAAACGAGCTCAGGGTAGAAGTCTTTATATTTTTCCACGACAACATGGACCAATTTATACATAAATGGCTCGTGGAAATTTATTTTCTGCCCGTAACGCATAGCGCGACGGATAATTCGACGCAAAACATAGCCGCGCCCAAGATTAGAGAAGGTCGCTCCATCGCTAAGGGCGAAGACTAGGCAACGAATGTGATCGGCGATAACGCGGAAAGACATTTTATGCTCGTCATCGTACTTTACGCCAGAAAGCTCTTCGCATTTCTCGATAATAGGCATGAAGAGATCCGTTTCGAAATTAGTTGGGGTTCCTTGAAGAATGCAGGCGATTCTTTCCAATCCAGCCCCTGTATCAATATTCTTAGAAGGAAGTTCTTTGTATTTTTCTCTAGGAACGCCATTAACCGCATTATATTGAGAGAAAACAATGCCCCAAATTTCAATATACCGGTCATTTTCAATGTCGTCTTGAAGGAGCTTGATTCCTAAATGTTTTGGATCCCAGCTCTCACCGCGGTCGTAGAAAATTTCGGTGTTAGGACCGCATGGTCCTTCGCCGATTTGCCAATAGTTGCTTTCCAAAGGAATCAAATGAGAGGCGGGAATGCCAACTTTTTGCCAAAGTTCATAAGAAGCTTTATCGATTGGGTTGTAGGTAACATATAGTTTTTCTGGATCCATCCCAAAGCCCACGGTCTTGCTCGTTAAAATCTCATAAGCCCATGGAATGACTTCGTTTCGGAAATAATCGCCAATGGAAAAATTCCCAAGCATCTCAAAAAAAGTGTGATGCCTGGCGGTATGCCCAACATTCTCGATGTCGTTGGTGCGGATGGATTTCTGCACGTTCACAATACGGCGAGAGGGTGGCACTTCCGAACCGTCGAAATATTTCTTTAGGCCAGTAACTCCAGCGTTGACCCATAAAAGAGACTTATCATCTTGTGGAATCAGATTAACGCCAGGAAGATGGTGATGTCCTTTGCTTTCAAAGAAACGAATCCAGGTTTCCCTGATTTGTTGGCCAGTCAATGGTTTCATAAATTCTCCTTTAAAAAATAAAACACCTTGAGAAAGAACGCAGGCGCGCGGTACCATCTTTCTTCACCAAAGGTGCAGCTTAATTGTTTTTCTTAACGCGAATACACGGTGACATTACTCACAACAAGGCAAGATGGCGTGTCTCTTGGGCTTTTCCATCATGAGGCCCTCTCTGTTAAAGAGACTTATTCTTGCGATGAAATTATACGACCTTTCATAAAGAAAGGAAGAAAAATTAAAAGATAGGAATGACAGTCTTAGGAATTTGACGGGTGGAACTGGATTGCCCTGCCCCTAAAAAGATTGGCCCCCAGCCTGTTGCATAGTTATAAAATTCTGAGAAATGCGAATAATGGTCCTTCGTAAAGTAACAAACAGGATCCTTTCCGTAATCATCAACGCCTTCTGTCACGACAACAACCCTTCCAGAACCCCTATTCCCTCTTCCGTAAGAAGAAGATAGAGCGATATCCAATTCCAGATAAGTTCCCTTTGAGTTGTTGAACTTCCCTAAAGATTCGGTGTAGCTATTGCTCCCTGTGTATGAGCCGCGGGCATAAGTTGAAATCAATCGATAGGAGGAATCGTTCGAAAGCTCTTTTTTGCTACGAACATAATTCGGAGGCGTTGTCCTAAAAGCCATATAATAGAGTGCCACCGTCTCATAAGTTAAGCAATAGTCGCTCTTTTTTATGGTTAAAGTCGTTGGCTCAGCCAAATATTTTTCGGTATCGAATTTCACATTGAAGACTGTAAAAGAATCATCTGTGCAAGCGGTTGAAGAAACACGATAGTTTTTGTTGGTTTCCGGCCAAGAGGCGTTATCCACTTCTTCGTATTGAACGGGTCGTTTTTCTTGGGAAGAAAACGATTCGCTTTCTTTGAAAGAGGACTCTGAAGAAACGGCGGATGCCTTTGATTCGCTAGAAGAAGTTTCCGAATAAGATGAGTGCTCGCTTTTTAAATGGCAAGAAAACAAGCTGAAAGATAAAAAGGTTCCAAGGATAAAAATGATGCGTTTTTTCGTTTTCATAGAAGATTATTTTAGATATAAACAGGTTTCTTACATCCAATTCTCAGGCATTTTACGATTTTCTTTCATCCACGAGGTTTCGCGCAATGTTAAGGAGTTGTTCGATCCGGAAACCGTCTTGCCACCGTTTGGTGAATAGTGAACTGTTATTGTCCCGTTTAACTCTCCACCCGGGCCGATATTGCCGGAGACACCCGTTGATTCAGCATAATTTGTAACATAAACATCTTTCGTGTACTTTGCCCAGTTATCAATGCTCTCCTGATAAGGCATTGTATTTTCACTTCTATCCGTATATTCATTGCTTCCTGCAACGCAACAAACACAGATCGTTTTTGGCTGGATGGCCTCTAAAAGTTCTATGGTATTTGCATTGCGAGATCCGTGATGCCCCGCTTTGAAAAGATCAACCTTCCCAATCTCGTTTTTGGTCAATAGACTAGAAATTCCGTCTTCTTCCAAATCACCGGTAAAAAGCATTTTCTTTTCGCCTTGCCTAAAAAGAAGAGAAACGCTGTAATTGTTTTCATCTGAACTTGTTTTCTCATAATAATCCTGGTAAAGCACATCCATGCTGAGGCCTTTTCCTAAATCGTAATGGCGTTTTGCGCCATTTTGGTTGCGATAGCATTCCAAAGCCGTGTAATGGGCGGTGCCTTGGCTGACGGCATAATCTCGAGCCGCAAGATATTGCCCGTAAATAGATTTCGGTGATGGGCTCTCCCCTTTGTTGGTTTTCGCGAAATCGATAATCGTGCCAACATTATAGGAATAAAGAAGGCCTTTTTTGCCCGTGCCAATAAAGCCGCCCAAATGGTCCGCATCGGTGTGGGTTGCGATCACGTATTCTAGCTTGTTGTCCGTGCAATGCTTGTTAATTTCCTCAGCGATGGAGATGTAGTTCGACTGTTGTCTCCCCGAATCAATCACAATGTCGGTTGCGCCAGCCTTAATGTAGATGCAATCGCCATTATACAGAGTTCCGCTTTTTCCTGCTGAGATGAAATAAAAAGAAATCTCATCGAAATCCCCGTTTTCTTGCGATCCATCGGAGGAAGAGTCTCGCTCGGAGATGGAAGTTTTTTCCTCTGATGATGATTGGCTTGGTTCGAAGAATCTATCCAAAAATCCACACTTATACAGAAAAAAGCCGCCAAGAGAGGCAATAGCTAAAATAGCCACCAGCGCGAGAAAAGCAGCAACAGGATGCTTTTTCGCCTGTTTTTTAACTTCTCTTTCGATTTTCTTTTGCGCTTTCGATTTTCTTTTCGCCATAACTATTTATCTTGTCTCTTCCCTTTCAAGAAAGTCCTATCGATGATTCCGCCTCCTAAAAGAACGCCGTCTTTATCATAAAATACGGCAAATTGTCCTGGAGTAACGGCTTCAACAAGCTGATCGTATTGAAGATGTACCTCCTCGCTTTCAAAAGAAAGCTTACATGGATTGTCTTTTTGGCGGTAACGAAATTTCACTTCTACAGAAATTTCATTTTCCGGTCGTTTTCCGATCCAGTTGACATCGCTTATGTAGCATTCATCGCTCATCAAATAAGAGGAAGAATCGCCTTTGGTGACATAGAGAATGTTTTTTTCAACGTCCTTTTTGCAGATGAACCATGTTGCATCTCCTTCGCCTTTGATGCCACCGATACCAAGTCCTTTTCTTTGACCGAGAGTGTAGTAAAGAACGCCGATGTGCTCACCCAAAACACGATTGGTTTCAATGTCGATAATAGGCCCTTTTTTAGCTGGAAAGTAATTATGAAGGAATTCGCGGAAATGCCTTTCTCCGATAAAACAGATTCCCGTAGATCCATGTTTGCCGGAAACTTCATCTAAGCCAAGCTTATCAGCGATCTCCCTCGCTTGGATCTTAGTGATGTCATTCATCGGAAAAAGGCAGGAAGAAATTTGCTCTTCGTTCAACTCACAAAGGAAATAAGTTTGGTCTTTATTTAAATCATAGGGTTTAGCAAGGTAAAAAATGCCGTCTCTTTCGATTTTTTTGGCATAATGCCCCATGGCTATATAATCAAAACCATGTTCTTTTGCATAGGTTAGAAACGGTCCAAATTTAATGTTTTTGTTGCATAAAACGTCAGGGTTCGGGGTTCTTCCTTTCTTATATTCATCAAGGAAATAGCTGAAAACCGTATCCCAATATTCTTTGACGTAATCAATTCTTAAAAGAGGGATACCCAATTTTTTGGCAACCGCTTTGGCATCGTCATAATCTTTTTCTTGCGGGCATTGATTGTCGTTGACTGTAGGATTTCCCAAAAAATCTCCATTGGCCATGGCATCCCAGTTACGCATAAAAGCGCCCGTCACATCATATCCGTCTTGTATCAATTTATAGGCGGCAATAGCAGAGTCAACTCCGCCTGAAAGGCCCAGTAGAACTTTCTTTTTCATGTCGTTACCTGTTAAACAATTCTTTGCTGTCAAGCCATAAAGTGAATGGGCCATCATTTATGAGCCCCACTTGCATATCCGCCTGGAAAACCCCTGTTTTCAAGGACGGCATTTTTTCCTTCAAAAGATTATTCCAAAGAGCGAATAGCGTTCTTGCCTCATCCGGTTTCATGGATTTCACAAAGGATGGGCGGTTTCCTTCTTTCACTTCCCCGTAAAGAGTGAATTGGCTAACAGAGAGAATTTCTCCATTAACTTGATCCAAAGAAAGATTTGTTTTGCCGTTTTCATCAGGAAATATGCGAAGTTTGAGAACTTTATCCCTCATCTTTCTAAGAATTTCCTCATCATCGCCGTCTGTGAAAGCGACAAAAAGGAGAATGCCTTTTCCAATGGCGGAATAAGTTTTTTCTTCTATCGTAACAGATGCTTTTTTAACTTCTTGAACTAAGACTCTCATTTGGAAATGTACTCTCTAACAATAGGTAAAATACGGACCTTTTCGGAACTGATTTTGAAAGCGTCATGAATATCCTTAAAAACGGATTCGACGTCTTCTTTATTTGTGTGCGCGTAGGCTAAAACATCGCCTTTTTCGACATAATCGCCATATTTTTTTCTCAAAACGATGCCTGCGGACATATCAATTTTATCCTGCATGGTCTCTCTTCCGCCCCCAAGCTTCATGCTAGAAGTTCCGATTTCAAAGGAATCGATGCATCCGATGTATCCGGATTTTTCGGCAATAATAGGAACGATATGCTTACTAAGAGGGAATTTCTCTGGGTGCTCAAGATAGGAGATATCTCCACCTTGCGCTTTAAAGAGCTCCAGCATCTTTTTAAAGCCAGAGCCATCGGCAATAGCCGCTTGAATTCGTTTTTCCCCCTCTTCAAGCGAAGAAACGATTTTTGCCTGAAGAAGCATGATGGAACCGGCTTTTGTGACCAGTTCGACAAAATCCTTAGGACCTTTTCCTTGAAGGGTGTTAATCGCCTCAATGACTTCGAGATTATTCCCGACCGCGAGGCCCAAAGGCTCGTTCATGTCCGTAAGGATGGCTCTTGTGTCTCGATGCAAGGAGTCGCCAATTTCAACCATCGTTTCCGCCAATTCCCTGGCCTGATCTAAGGTTTTCATAAAAGCCCCATTGCCGAATTTAACGTCAAGAAGGATAGTATCAGACCCACTGGCTAGCTTTTTCGACATAATGGAAGAAGAGATCAAAGGAATGGATTGAACGGTTCCTGTTACATCCCTAAGGGCGTAAAGTTTTTTATCGGCGGGATCGATCTCGGCTGTTTGGCCAATAATGGCGATGCCGATTTTATTAACCTGAGCAATGAATTCTTTCTCGGTAAGATAAACATTTGTTCCCGGGACGGATTCCATTTTATCGAGAGTTCCGCCAGTATGGCCCAAGCCTCTTCCAGACATTTTTGCCAATTTGGCGCCGCAAGCCGCAACGAGAGGGCCTAAGGCAAGAGAGGTTTTGTCCCCCACTCCTCCAGTAGAATGTTTGTCTACTTTCACGCCTTTTATAGAGGTTAAATCGATAGTTTCCCCCGAATGTTCCATCGCGTCGGTAAGACTCGCGATTTCTTCTTTGTTCATTCCGCGGAAAAGAATCGCCATGGCTAAAGCACTCATTTGATAATCGGGAATTTCGTTTTTCGAATAGCCTTCAATGAAAAAGCGAATTTCGCTTTCGTTCAATGCCATTCCATCTCTTTTCTTTTCTATAATGTCAACCATGCGCATAAGCAGTTACCCCCTAGATTTAGCGGTCATTTCTATTATAATAGAACTATGGATTTTCGCACGAATTTAATTGAACACTTGCCCGAAAACGAAGTGGATGGTCTCTTAAACGCCATCGAAAACGGGAAGGTTACTCATGCCTTAATTCTTAATGATGAAAAAATGAGTGATGAGGAGTTCGTCTCTCGTTTCCCTCATGTCCGTAAGCATAAGTTTGTCGAGCATGCTTATTATTACGACAAAGACGAATACGAATTTGGGAAAACATTGCTCTATGACGATGGTGTTTTTTCCATTGAAGATGCGTCGGCCATGATGGTGAACTATTTCTTAAAGCCGGAAAGGGATGACGTGGTTCTTGATGTTTGCGCGGCCCCTGGAGGCAAATCAATCGGCGCTTCCTTGATGATGAAAGATGAAGGCGTCATCGTTTCGAATGACATTTCTTATCCGCGAGCGAAAGCAATGTCGCAAAACGTCGAACGCATGGGAAGAGGAAATATCATCGTTGCTTCCAATGATTTCATTTTCTCCCACGTTCATTTTGCGAATACCTTTGACAAAATCATTCTTGATGCCCCTTGCTCTGGCTCCGCTATGATGCGTAAGAACGCTTTGGCAAAAAGCGATTGGAAATACGAGAAAGTGAAGAGCAATTCGCGTAAGCAATTAGAATTGCTCGATCTTGCTTATGGCATGCTCAAAGAAGGCGGAACGCTTTCCTATAGCACTTGCTCTTTCTCTTTTGAAGAAGATGAAAATGTCATTCTCCTTTTTAAGAAGATGCACCCAGAAATCGAGATTTTAGATCTTCCTCAAGATGATTCTTTCTTCCGCAGTCAAGAGCTTCCGCAAGCCGTCCGCTTACATCCAAATCATTTTGAAGGAGAAGGCCAATTCATTTGTCTTTTCAAAAAGCCTGGAACCCTTGTTAAGACAAAAAAAGAAATCATTTCGAATCAACGTTATAAAAACTTTATTGATCAATACGGGCTTCAGAATCGTTCTAATGAAATGATGAGGAACAAATTTTATTCCTTAAGCCAGCATTTCGACGTCTCCCACCTAAACATTCTTCGCTATGGAGTGAAGCTATTCGAAATGAGAAATATCTACATCCCAGATCATCATTTGACACATTTCCTATCCCCTTCTTATTCCATCCCGATCTCATACGAGGAGGCAAAAGCCTATATACATGGTGACACTTTCCCTCTAGAAAGACCGGATAATTTCTATATCGTTAGTTATGATAACCAAAATCTTGGATATGTCAAAGTTACCCAAGGCATTGCGAAAAACCATTATCCGAAAGGACTTAGAAGAGAATTAGATTAAATCGAATGATTAACGAAGAATCCCTTTTCTCAAAGGGATTTTTTGATACCCTTTGGCGAAGAACTCTTTGTCCTCTTTTTGTTGAATTTGAACTTCTTTTAACGTCATTTGATAAACGGCGTCGCAAAGAATTTCTGTATCGTTATTCTTCACGAATTCATCATCGAGAGGCTTAAAGAAAGTGATTTCGAGAGGAATTCTCTTGTAGTTAGGACGGGCTGGTAACAAACGGAAATTCCCATACATGCAAAGAGGAAGAATCTTAACGCCCGCTTTCTTTGCTGATTTTAAAGCGCCTGCTTTATAGGGCAAAAGAATTTGCTTGTCGAGTTCTTTGTTTCGCGTCCCTTCGGGGAAAATCATGTAAGAAAGGCCACCTTTTTCAAAGCGTTTCGTCAACTCGATCATGACCTTGAGGGATTGTCTCAGATCGGAACGATCCATGAAAAATCCATCTAAGGCTTTGACGATTTTGCCAACAAAAGGGAATTTCGAAGACTCCTTTTTGGCAACGAAAGAAAGTGGCTTTTCAGAATAATAAAGCAGGATGATGGGATCCATATTGGATTGATGATTGCAAACAGCCAAAAACGTTTTGTTTTCCTTTTCTAGCTCTTTAAGAAATTGAATATTCTCGGTCTTGAAATCGGGACGGAAACGGTCAATCACATAAACCACAAGCTTGTGGATCCTAGCATAGCGAACTTCCAAAGGGTATTTTTCAGGATGCCTGGCATAGCGCGAAATATAGAAGATGAAATCCCAGAGAATGCGGATTCCAGCAGTAAAAATGAGTCTCAAATACTTAAACATAGCGTAAGTATTATATACGACTTCTTTTAAAATGAAACCGAAGGGCTCTTTTTCTCTTTCATCGGGAAGATCTCTTCCAATTCCAATTTGACCACAATACCGAAGCCATCTTCTGTTTCGATGTGTCCTTTGAAACTGATGAAAGAGCCAACAGGCGCTTTCATAAAAAGGCAACCTTCTCCTGAATACGTGAAAACGGGAAGCTTATCGACACCGTAATGTCCTGTAGGACCCGGCAAAACACGATCTATTTCAACATAACGACCTAATGGGGCGATTTTTTCTCCTAATCTCCCCGTGACGAAAACAGCGGAAATCATAATTTCTCCTTAATAACATACCTAAAATTTATTTTTTCAAAACGGCAATAAGCAAAGAATGGCGTGGGATCAAGACGTTCTTTGCCAAAATGTTCGTTCCTAATGCAGGACCTCCGCTCGTAAAAATGAGTTCATGGTCCGTTTCAAAGGAATAAGTTAAAGCATCAGAGGTGGGATTAAATAAGAAGTCGATTTCTTGATAGGAAGAAGACGGTGATAAGTCTTTCACCTTCATCAAGCTACCGGCGTCGAATCTTTCAAAATCAATTTGTCTTTCTAAGACGGCGGGATCAGAGATTTTAAAAATATCTAAGCTTTTTCTTAAGGCTATTGCCCCACTAACATATTGAACCATTTCATAACGAGAGTCAAGAAGTTTATCTGACAGTTTGTTATAAATGTCTCCGAGGTTGTACGTGTTCTCTTTCATGAATTTGGATTGTCCGATTTCTTGCCCCATATGAAGAAAGGGAATCCCGAAAGAGAAAATGAGGCAGGCTAAAGAAAATTTGATTATTTCTAATTTTTCGTCTTCAGAATAGCCAAAACTTTTAGAAAGGAAATCATAATAGGTGGCGTTATCGTGGCATTCTATATAATTAAGGGATTGGCTGGGGGAAAGGAATTTCTTTTCGAAATACCCCCAATGAAAGGAAGAGCCCAACAAAGAAAAAACAAAACCATCTTGTTTTCCTAAATCCCCGGCGCAATAAGATTTTACGTTTTCTCTATAAACGTCATTGAAAAAAGCGAAATCCGGCAACGAGGAGCAATGATCCATATTCGCTCCTTGGATTTTATTGGGGATATACATGTTCCATCCTTCCCCATATAAAAGAAAGGAAGAGTCGATTTCTTTAGTCTTTTTGGCGACTTCTTCCATGGTTTGGATGTCAATCAGGCCCATCAAATCGAAACGGAGCCCATCAATTCCGTATGCTTTTTGCCAAAAAAGGCACGAATCCACAATCAGTTTCCTGACCATCATCCTTTCAGAGGAAAGATCATCGCCGCATCCAGAGGAATTGGTGAGCTTACCTTGTTTGTCTTTGCGGAAATAATAGTTCGGGACAATCTTTTCAAAAGAGGAAAAAGCATATTCATAAACATGGTTAAAAACGACATCCAAGACGACGCGAATTCCATTTTGATGAAAAACGGAAACCATTTTTTGGAGTTCTTCGATACGAGACAGTGGATTATTTGCTGCAGAGGAATAGGAGCCCTCTGGCACGAAATATTGGATTGGGTCGTACCCCCAATTATAATCTTCAAAGCCCTTTTCCTCGTCGACGGAACCGAAATCATTAAGAGGCTGCAATTGAAGATGGGTGATCCCCAACCCTTTCAGATAATCTAAAGAAATTGGATGCCCGCCGATAGTTTTCCTGTTTTCTTCTATAAGGCCAAGATATCGGCCCTTATTTTGAACGGAAGAGTATTTATCAATCGTTAAATCGCGGACATTTCCCTCGTAAATGATGGCCTCTAAAGGATTTTGGAAGGGAGGAAGACCTTCTTTATGAAAATCGCATTCAAAAGTCGAAGAATCGATGACGACAGACGCTTTCGCATTTTCGATCGACCCTTTTGCGTATGGATCAATCGCATAGACGCCAATTTCGTTGTTTGTGACGAAATAAAGGTATTTCTGAAGATGGAAATTCCCTTCGAGCGTGAGGGAAAAAACACCGCGCTCCCCTCTTTTCATCGCATAAGATATTTCCCCGTCGTTTTTTAAAAGAACAAGTTTCACAGAAGAGGCTAAAGGCGCCCAAAGTCTCCATGTCGTCTTGTCTTTTCTGCATATAGCACCGAGCTCCCCGGGAAAATAAAATTCTTTGTCAAAGTCCGGAAAAGTAGTCGCCTCCGAAACATCAAGCGGAAATTCTCCAATGCCCGGAAGGAAAAAAAGGTAGGAATGCCCTAATTCAAGAGGCTTTGCCAGCTTGAACTCGATAAAAGAATGAGAAGGAGTGAAAACGGTTTTGCTAGGAAAAAGTCTCTGTTTTTCCTTTCTGTCTATAAGCAAAATGAAAATTTGGCTCAAATAATTAATGTCGGAAAGAGAAACGAAGCGTATGCAGTCTGGCGCAACCAAACGCGCGGAAACATAAGTGTCTTTCATATTATTACGATTGCAATAGCGTAGTCTCCATCGTGAGAAATGGATACTTGGTATTCCTTTCTTTGGTAAATAAGGATAGGTTGCCCTCCCTCAAGATAAGAGATTTCGATCTCATTCATCCTCGCTCCTGAAAGACCGCTTCCCAGGGCTTTCAAAAAAGCCTCTTTGGCCGCAAACCTTCCGCCAAGAAAAGAGCGCTTATCATTCCTCAAAACGAAAATCTCTCTTTCCTTTTGGCTTAGGACTCCCCGAACGAAAACGTCATTGTCAAGCTGAAGACGCCTTAAATCAACGATGTCGCAGCCTATTTTCATTTATCGTTATCCCCTCCAAAATCCTCATTACCATTGCTAAGCATCGATGGATCATGAATCAAAACACGTGCGCCCTTTGCCGAAGATTGGGAGTCAGGTTCCCCGACGATTCCTTCTGCTTTTAAGCGATTAAAGATTTTGCCAGCACGAGGGAAACCAACCGAATATGTACGTTGGATTTTAGAAATCGAGGTGTATTCCTGACTCATGACGTCCGCTTTAATGGTTTCGTAGAGATCGCCCTTCTCTTTTTCTCTTTGAGCGGCTCTTTCGATCTTCTCGTTCTCTTCGGCGATCTTTTCATCGTTTGAATGATCGCTCAAATCGGTGAAATTAGGATCGTAAACGACTTTTTGCTGAGAACGGATGAAATCTGTGACCGCATCGAGCTCTTCATCTTGCACAAAACAACCCTGGCAACGCACAAATCCTCCGCCCTTTGATATTTGAGCGCAATCGACAAGCATATCGCCATAACCGTTAAGCTCCTCCGCTCCAGCACGCCCTAAAACGGTCTGGGAATCCTGCGTGGATTTGACTTTCAAAGCCACGCGAACGCCCAAGTTGGCTTTGATGACGCCCGTGATGACATCGACGGAAGGCCTTTGAGTGGCGACGATTAAATGGATACCGGCTGCGCGAGCTTTTTGAGCGATGCGCACGACGCTTTCGCCAATATTCTTGCAAGTGTTGGATAAATCCGCGTATTCATCGATAAATACGACGATAAACGGCATTTTTTCCACCCCTGCCTTCGGACAATATTTTTCATTATAGGAACGGATATTACGTACGCCGGCAAATTCAAAAAGAACAAGTCTTTTTTCCATTTCGTCTATGAGTTTATCAAGACATACTTTCGCTTGGCTAGGTTCCTTAATGACTGGGCAAAGGAGATGAGGGATGTCATGGTATTTGACCATTTCGACACGTTTTGGATCGATTAAGACGAGCTTTAAATCCTCTGGACGGTTTCTCATGATCAAAGAGGCTAAAATGCCATGCGCAAAAACAGATTTGCCAGAACCCGTTCCGCCGGCGATAAGCATATGAGGGAATTCGCTTAGATCGGCGCAAATTTTGTTGCCCGAAATATCGACGCCGAATGGTATAAACATGTTTTTAGAGGGATCTTTTGGAAGTGCATCAAGCATTTCGCGGAAAGAAACGGTCGTAGAGCGATCGTTTGCAATCTCTAATCCCGAAGTGGTTTTCCCCATAATGATTTCTTCATAACGGGTATGAACGCCGCCTAAATGGGCAGAAATATCTTTAATATAGCGGCCGACGCTGCTAACGCTTGTGCCACGATCGACTTCGATATCGTAACGCGTGACGGAAGGACCGATGGTGTAAGAAACAACCTTCGCCCCAACATCGAAGCTCTCAAATGTTTGATTGATGATGTCGGTTCTTTGCTGGCAAAGAAGTTTGTTTTGTTCCACGATGCTCGGATCGACCTGATAGGTTTTCAAAAGATCCTCTGGAGGAAATTCATACGGAGGCCTTTCCTTGGCGGGTTTGATGCCAAGTTTCTCTTCCTGAGAAATTTCCTTCTTCTGCAAAAGGACGCTTGCATCTTCTTTTTTCTCTTCAACCGGAAGAGGCTCCACATCGACGGTTTGGGTGGGGATTTCCTCCTCTTCCTGAGGGTAAGAAGGAATTTCCTTGGCGGAAACAACGTTTTCTTTGCTCGTCTCGGCAGCAATCGGAGCTGTTTTCCTTTTTGAAGTTGGGACAGCGGGAGTTTCTTCCTCTATTTCTTGATAGGAAGGTGCATTTGAATTTGAAATTGAGGCCGTTTCTTCTTGAGGGAGCGTCTCTTCTTTATAAGGTGTCTCATCGATTTTTGAGACGGACGGAATCGAAGGCTTTTTCGCTTCCCCTGTTTTTTCAACGACGTTCATATCAGAAGACCGGTTTGTTTTTTCGTCTGGCAAAACAATTTCGCCAAAATCCGGTTTTATCTCTTCCTGGCGAAGCATTTTTTCTTCAAGGACGCTTTCCTTATGGGCTTCTATCTTTTTCGGAGATGAGGCAGTTCGCTTCATCTCTTCTTTGGGATTAAAAACCGCTTCTTGCATCTTATTTTCAAATGTTTCTTGAACGAAAACATTCTCTTTGGCCGGTTCTACGGGAGTTGTTTCCTGCGGGACAGGCGAAACTTCGCTGACCGTCTTCGAATGATAGAGATTCGTGCGGGAAGGAATGCTTCCGGGAAGAGGATCTTCCGGCTTCACTTCATACGATAGCGGAGAAGGGGAGACGGTCTCATTCATTTCGATGGGTTGGTTTTCTTCGACGTATCTTTCTAAAGCGCGACGGCTTTCTTCTTCGGCCTCACGAAGAGAGGCTTCGCTTTCTTTTTTCGCCTTGTAAGCGCCGCATTTCGAGGAAACGAAATGTGCGAAGCGGAGAATAAAAGGCAAGAAGATAAGGACGAGGCCGCCTAAAATAACGACGATGGAAACCGTTATCGTCAAAGCGTCTCCAACTAAATTTATAAGAGAAGCGAATCCAGTAAAAAGAATGCCACCGCCATCTTTTGCATCAAAGATTCCTTTCCCTAAAGCAAATTCGCCTTTTAAACCGGTTTTCTCCGTGCCGTAAAGGTCATACAAATTCAAGTTGTTCTTTGCATAAAAAGAAGCGGAGACATAGCCTGAAATGAGGGAAACTCCGATAAAAAGGAGGAAAAAGCCGAGAATCATCCTCCAAGTGATTTTCTTTTTCCCTTCGATGCCTCGAAAAAGAATCCATAAGCCATAGAAAAGAAAAACGGGCAAAAGGATCCAATAGCCAAGCATTCCGAAAAGATATTCAAAAAGGAAGGCGATTCCCCATGTCGTTTTCGTAAAGGCGGATAAGAAAAAGATAAGGGAGGAAATCGCTAAAGTGGCCCCCAAGGCGCGCACGATATGGTTTGGAGTATAGACTTTGTTTTTCATATCTTCCCCCTAGCGAGCGTTTATTTCTCAATCAAAAGAGGCAAAACCATCGGCTCTTTGCCAGTTTGGCGACGGATAACGCGGAAAGTATGGTCATAAAGATCGTCTTTGATTTCCTCTAAGCTCATATTGCCACGAGATAGATCTTCTTTAAGTGTTTCATTAAACACCTTTGTGACATCTCTAAGCAAAGCCTCCCCGTCACCCATCATCACCAAGCCACGGAATTGAATATCGGGGCTTCCGATGATTTTATGCGTGCCCTTTTCGAGGGTAACGGCCATAACAACGACGCCTTGGGAGAGCTTTTGGCGGTCCTCAAGAACGGCCGATCCCACGTCCCCTACGCCAATCCCATCGATCATAATGTCGCCATGAGGGATTTCGTCAGGCACCATATCGGCTCCTTTTTCATCAAAATGGACACAGGTTCCATTCTCAAGAAGGAAAACGGATTGATGAGTTAAATTCCCGCCCATTTTCAAGGCCACTTCCGCATTGGTGAGCAAATCTTTATAGTAGCCTTTTAACGGGATATAGTACTTCGGATGAAGCAAAGAAATCATCATCTTCAAATCTTCCTCGGAAGCATGCATCCTAAAGAAAACCTTTTTGCTGATATTTGTCACGTGGCACCCGCTTCGATAAAGCTCATCCAAAGCGTCTGTCGCTTCCATCTCGGTATTGTCATTCGAAGGGCAAGCCATGATGAAAGAGTCGGAATCTTCTAAAGAAACAAGGCGCCCACTTTCCGATTGCCCGGAAGCCAAAAGAGCGATTTTGCGATAAAGCCTTGTTCCGAATCCAAGCATCAAAACGACAATGTCTTGGGCACGATAACGGTTGATATCATCATAGGAAGCGTAATTTTCCCTAGGCAAAAGGAATTGCCCGGCTTGTTGCATATTTTTTAGAATCTCGGCCGTTTCTTCATCATAGGGTATGACGCGTTTATGGGCGGCGACCGCCATTTGCAAAACCTCGTCGATGTTATAGAAATTCGAGCCAAACATGGCGACGAAAACTCTTCCAAGCGCATTCTTGACGTTCTTTTCGATAAGAGGGGTAAGTTTGTATTTAGGGGCTGTATAGCCTAACTTATCGGCAAAAACAGATTCTGGGCAAAGGACAAGGGTTTTATCTTCTGCGATCTTCGCGATCATATTCAAATCCGTCAGATAAGATGGCGAAGCATTGTTTTCGATGACGAAATCAGAGGTGAAAACAACATTCCCTAAATCCGAAGAAATAGCAATTCCGCTTGATTGGGCGATATTGTGCGAGGTTTGGAAAAAAGAAATCTTACGTTTTCCAATATAGAAGATGCAGGAGGGATCCACGATGTGGAAATCAAACTTCATATCGCCATTTCCGATATGCTTTGCGAAGTTTTTAAACATTTCTGTCGTGACTTTAGAACCGTAGATGGGTGCTGGAACATCTTTATAGACATAGGCCAAAGCCCCCACTTCATCATCATGTCCGTGTGGCAAAAGATAGGCTTTTACGCGCTCTTTATTCTCTTGAAGGTAAGAAAAATTAGGAATGACGAAATCAATTCCAGGCATTGTTTTATCCGGATATTTAATACCGCATCCAACGACATATATCTCATCGTTAATCTCAACAACGGTGCAATTCTTTCCGTCTTCGTCTAATCCGCCGAGGGCAAATATTTTCACTTTATCGCTCATAAATACTCAATCATCCTTTTCTACGCTAAAAATTATTAGGCGTTTTCCAAAGATTATTATAATCTTTACCCTCTTTTTTAGGAATAAGGCATGCGTTCTTTTTCAAAAAAAAGAAAAGCTCCCTTCAAAAAGGAGCTAGTCAATGGACAATTCTTTTATGGGAGAGGCATCCACAAGCTTACGAATCGTGATGAGGTTATTTTCTATCGTCGCATAGGAGGCATCATTCCCGCCTTTCGGAAAAGATGTGGACCCAGGATTCAGCCAAATCATGCCATCTTTCTTTTCTAGAACCTGGATGTGAGTATGCCCGGAAACAAGAATATCGCCTTTTTGTGCTTTTAAAAGAGCGACGGAATACTCATCGCCATGGTATAAATCAAAGAAATGGCCACCCATTTCAAAACGGGGGCAATCTTCTAAAGGGAAAGAAAGAAGCATTCCATCCACACGAGAGTCGCAATTGCCACGCACCCCGATGATTTTTGACGAATGTCGATTGAGCATTTTGCTGACTTCCATAGGGTCATAATCGTTAGGGACGCCATTTCTTGGGCCGTTATAGAGGTAATCGCCGAGAAGGAAAATGCAATCAGGATGAAATTCAGCGATCCTCTCTTCAAGCATTTTCATTCTTTGGACACGACCGTGTATGTCAGAAGCAATTAAGATTTTCATTTTGTTTTCTCCATGTTGCGGGTGGAAACGACATCCACTCCCGTTCCGCAAACATTTGAGATTATAACATCTCCGATATGAATGGGCGCAACGATATGAGTTTCGTTGATTGACCGCATGACATCCATCATTTTCCCTTTGGGTATAGGGCTTTTCGTTTTCACGGGGCACATGGCCAAAGACGCATCGGAAATTCGAACCGTCGAAGTAACGATGCGCATGGGATGGGAGACTTCTTCTTTCCCATATGCCGCGCCACGAGGGCAAAAGTTACCCGTAACATTCAAAGATTCATCCACTTGAAGATGGCAGCCTCTTGGACAGCAAATGCAAATGACCTCTTTCATTTCATCGCCTCCTTGCCAATTAAATAGACCTCCAAAAGACCTTGGTTTGTTTTTAGTATGTTTTTAGTCATTTTTTCAATTTCCATTTCACTAGGTATAATCACTGGTTTAAAGACTTTTTTAAGAATTTTTCCATTCAGTCTGTAAATAATATAGACATTCTGAAATGGCTGGCGGACGCGGAATTTGAAATCGATGGATTCTGGGCAAGAAGAGACATCGATGAGCCCAGGAATAAGATAGCTGATGCCAAAGCCCGCTTTCGTGTAAATAACATCTTTTGACACTCTTTGTCCTTCTTGAAGATATTTTGCCGCATTCTCCCCTGCCGTTTTCGCCTCCAAAGCCACATTATCCACCAAATCATGAACATGAAGGGCGTTGCCACAGCTAAAAACGCCAGGAACGCTTGTTTCGTAATTTTCGTTGACCAAAGCCCCGCGAGAAAGGGATAGCTTTGCTCCTGCGTTTTTTAGCAAATCGCTATTCGGAATTAAGCCAATGGAAAGAATCAAGGTATCGCAATCGAATTCTTTTTCGGTGCCTGCGATAGGCTCTTTCTTATCATCCACTTTTGCGATGATGACTTTCTCAAGGCGAGACTTTCCTACCGTTCTTATGACGGTGTGACTCAAATAAAGGGGGATAGAAAAATCGTAAAGGCATTGAACCATGTTGCGGTTAAGGCCATTCGACCATGGGCAAATTTCGGCTACTCCGAGCACTTTTGCTCCCTCTAACGCAAAACGCCTAGCCATAATCAGGCCGATATCGCCACTTCCCAGAATGAAAATGCGTTTCCCGACCATATAGCCGTATTCATTTAAAAACAACTGGGCTTGCCCGGCCGTGAGAATGCCAGCAACCCTATCCCCCGGAATCCCAATGGCTCCTGCATTTCTTTCGTAACAGCCGGAAGAAACGATGATCGCTTTCGCTTGAAGCTCTTCCACGCCACCATCTTCTGAAGAAAAGGTAACGATTTTATCCGATGAAATAGATATAACATAAGTGTTAAGCTTATATTCTATTCTTTTTTCTTTTATCTTTTCGATAAAACGGTCGGCGAATTCTGGTCCGGTCAATTCCTCTTTGAATAAAGTCAAGCCGAATCCGTTGTGGATGCATTGATTTAAAATGCCTCCCAAAAATTCGTTTCTTTCAAGAATGAGGATGTCTCTTATGCCTTGATCATAGGCTGCTAAAGCGGCAGCCATGCCTGCGCTTCCTCCGCCGATAATAAGCAAATCCCTGTGCTTCATCTTTCTTTCTCCGGCTTGGCTTCGTATTCCAATATCTCGCTTCCATCCTTATCATAGAGAACTTCTAAGGGCGAAACGTTCCATTTCTTGGCCAATAAAGAAATGATTTTCGGTTGGCAAAAGCCCCCTTGGCACTTGCCAAAACCAGCGCGAGTTCTCTTTTTTATTCCTTTGATCGTCCTAACCGGGACGCTACGAGAAAGCACATCCATTATTTCCCCGACGGATATTTTCTCGCAGTCGCAGATAATATGCCCATATTCTTTATTCTCTCGAATGAGTTTGTTTCTCTCTTCCACGCTCTTGTTTTTGAGCTTCGGATAGGGGCGAACGCATGGATTGTAGTTTTCTTTTTCTTTAAGAGAAAGAATTCGCCCCACAATTTCCTTGGCAACATATTCCCCAATGGCCGGGGAAGAAGCCAAACCCGGGGATTCAATGCCGGCAACATTAATGAAATGAGGATATTTTTGGGATGGCTCAATGATAAAATCATGCGTTGAAGGCGTCGCTCTAAGGCCGGCAAACACACGAATTTGCTGATTAAAAGGGATATTGGGAACAAGATGTGTCGCTTCTTTTCTAACGTGATTCAAAGTCATAGCATCCGTCGAGAAATCTTCTTTATCGTTTTGTCTTTCGCTTGATGGCCCCACTAAATAATTGCCTGATGTGGTCATCGTGACCAAAATCCCCTTGCCTTTTTCGGAAGGCAAAGGGAAAAGGACGTGATTTACAAGCCCTTTCGCATAGTGATCCAAAACAAAATATTCGCCTTTCCTTGGAAGAATGCACCAAGAGATAGGCTCAATCATCTTGGCGATATCATCGGAATGAAGGCCTGCCGCATTGATAAGAAGCTTCGTTTCATAATTCCCTTGATTACTTTGGCATAAAAAACCGCCCCTTTCTAAGGGAATGATTGAAGTAACTTCTTCGCCAAGATGCAGTTTAACGCCATTGTCGCAGGCGTTTTCCATTGCATGTGCCGTCAAATCAAAAGGGGAAATGAGAGCCGCCGTTTTGCAAAAAAGCGCCCCTTTGACTTCCGGATTGATATTCGGCTCCATCCTTTGAATTTCCTCTTTCGTGAGAATCTCGGAGGGAACCCCATTCATCTTCCCTCTGTTTTTCAATTCTTTCAGAAGGGACATCTGCTCTTCTTCTAAAGCGATCGTCAAGCTTCCGCATTCTAAAAAAGGAGCGTCCAGCTCTTCGCAAACCTTCTTCATCATTCTGTTTCCAAGAACGTTGAACTTTGCTTTTTTGCTTCCTGGCAAAGGATCATATCCCGAATGGCATATCGCGGAATTCGCCATGGAAGTCACGTTGCCGACATCATTTTCTTTCTCAAGAACCAAGACATCAAGCTTATAACGCGAAAGGCTTCTGGCAATAAAAGAGCCCACAACACCGGCTCCTATGATTAAAACGTCTAACATAATGCCCTTCTATTATAAAGAAAGGGCTTACATTTTGGAATATCATAACCGGTAAAAAGTTCAAAAAGAAAAGCCCCGTATAAACGGGGCCAAATCAGAAAAGGCTTAGTGACGGTTATTATTGCGTGGGCCGTTATGGCTGGATGGACGATGTCCGTTATCCTTGCCGCCTTTATTAGCTGGACGGTCATTTCTGGCCGGGCGTTCGACATAATCAGCAGGTTTCTCGATAAATTCACGATGAGAGAGTTTGATCTTTCCATCTTCCAAACCAATCACAACGACTTTGAGAACATCTCCGACTTTAACGACATTCGTCGCGTCATCGACGTATTTCCAATCCAAACGGGATACGTGGCAAAGCCCGTCGGTATCTCCGAAAAGATTCACGAAGGCGCCGTAATTTTCAACACGGGTGACCTTGCCTTCATAAATTTCGCCGACTTTCGCTTCACGAACGATGTCGTCAATTCTTTGTTTGGCTTTTTCGATCATTTCTTTATCGGTGTGATAGATGGTAACCTTACCGGAATCATCCACATCAATCTTCACTTGCCCGCAAGTGGCGATAATGTCGTTAATGACCTTTCCACCCGTTCCGATCACATCGCGAATCTTATCTGGATCAATATTGAAAGTGACCATCTTAGGCGCATATTTGCTGACTTCTTTGCGCGGCTCAGGAATGCAAGCTTCCATGACTTCGCGAATTTCGGCACGAGCTTTATTCGCTTGGGCGAGAGCTTCGGAAAGAACATCTCTCGTAACGCCATGAATCTTAATATCCATTTGAAGGGCGGTAATGCCTTTCACGGTGCCGGCGCACTTGAAATCCATATCGCCGAAGTGATCTTCCATGCCTTGAATGTCAGTAAGGATGGTGTAATGGTTATTCTCTTTGTCCGGCGCACGGCTTGGATCCTCAGTGATTAATCCCATGGCAATGCCTGAAACGACATTTTTGATGGGGACGCCTGCTGCCATAAGGGAAAGGCAAGAAGCGCAAATCGAAGCTTGAGATGAAGAACCGTTTGATTCCACCACATCCGCAACGCAACGAATCGTATAAGGGAAATCATCGATAGAAGGAATCACATAACTTAGGGCTCTTTCGCCTAATGCGCCATGTCCGATTTCACGGCGTCCTGGGCGCCCCATTCTACCGATTTCACCGACAGAATACGGTGGGAAGTTATATTGATGCATGAAAGTCTTATCGGCTTCGCCAGTAAGAGAATCGATGATTTGAGCGTCAGAAAGAGGACCAAGGGTCGTTGTTGAGATGACTTGGGTTTGTCCACGGGTGAACATAGCCGAGCCATGGGCTCTTGGAAGCAAATCGATTTGAGCGTTTAATGGACGGATTTCATCAACTTTACGGCCATCCGGTCTAATCTTATCTTCGATGATAAGACGACGGACTTCTTTCGCGACCATTCCTTCGAGAATATCTTCAACCATAAGCATGGTTTGGGCATGCTCTTTTTCATTGGCGTATTCTCTTGCGTCATAATCATCAAGAATCTCATTTTTCAAAGCATCGATCTTATCTTGCCTTTCGAGCTTATCCATCGTGTGATCGATGGCGTCGACCATGCGGTCATTGATGCGAGAATAGATGTCGTTTTTGATAGTCTCGTCAGGTGTATAGAGATCAATATGGCGTTTTGGCTTTCCAACGGCTTTGATGATTTCTTCTTCGAAAGCGCAAAGTTTCTTGATGGCCTCATGACCGAACATGATAGCATCGAGCATTTCCTCTTCAGGAACTTCTGCTGCACCAGCTTCAACCATCATAATGGCGTCTTTAGTGCCAGCAACGGTTAAATTGATATCCGATTTGGCTTTTTCTTCCACGGTTGGATCGATAATCATTTTGCCATCGATTCTTCCGACGACAACGCCAGCGACCGGGCCATCAAAAGGAATATTCGAAATGCAAAGCGCTAAGGAAGCGCCTAACATAGCAGCCATTTCCTGTGGAGCGGTTGGATCGCAGGACATAACCGTGTTCACGAGTTGAACCTCATTGCGGAAGCCTTCCGCAAATAATGGACGAATTGGGCGGTCAATCAAACGTGCGCTTAAGGTTTGATGAGCATCGGGAGACCCCTCTCTTCTTAAGAAGCTTTGAGGAATCTTTCCAGAAGCGTATTGTTTTTCGATATAGTCGACAGTAAGAGGGAAGAAATCCCCTCCTTTTGGTTCATCGGCGCAGCAAGCCGTCGATAAAACGACGGTGTCACCGAAACGGACTAAGACCGCACCGTCGGCTTGCTTGGCGATCTCACCGGTTTCGATTTGAAGGTGACGGCCCTCAAATTCCATTTGGAATACTTGTTTACTCATTCTTTTTTCCTTTTTGTAATACTTATTTAGTTTAACACATCAAAGAAATCCACGACACAAACTTTAAGAAGAAAAAAGAATGTTTTCCGAAAAGGTCTCTTTTCAAAGAAAAAAGCCCTGCATTTAGCAGGGCCAACCTTCGTGATAAAGGGCTTACTTACGAAGTTTGAGGGAATCGATCAAAGCAACATATGCTTCGTGATCATTCTTCTCAAGATAAGATAAGAGAGCGTGACGTTTTCCAACGAGCTCGGTTAAGGAACGTTTGGCAACAGCGTCGCCTTTGTTCAACTTTAAATGAGCGGTAAGCTCAGAAATCCTTTTCGTAAGGATAGCTACTTGGACTTGAGTGCTTCCCGTATCTTTCTGATCCTTTCCGAATTTTTGGATAATGACGTTCTTTTCTTCTTTTGTTAACATGTTTTTTCTCCTTTCGAATCGTCTTAGCGTTGTCTAAGTTTGGTCAAAGAGAGTGGCCAAACAAGGGCAAGCTGCAATAAGTATTCTAGGAAAAAGAAAACTTTGTTTCAATATTTTTCTCGCTAGTTAAGCGCTTACGCGATAAAAATTGTTTGCCTACACGCACGCGTGAGAATAAAATTCTTAAGGCACTTTTCTAGGAGGAAACACTATGAACATGCGTAATATTGCGATTATCGCACACGTTGACCACGGAAAAACAACCCTGGTTAATTCCTTGCTCACTTCTTCTCATACCTTCCGTGATAACGAAGAAATTCAGGATAGGATGCTGGATTCCAATCCTCTTGAGCATGAAAGAGGAATCACCATTCTAGCTAAAACCACCGCTGTTAAATGGAATGACACAAAAATCAACATCGTCGATACCCCAGGGCATGCCGATTTCGGCGGGGAAGTTGAACGTATTATGCATATGGTAGATGGCTGCCTTCTTTTGGTAGACGCCTACGAGGGAACGATGCCACAAACCCGTTTCGTTCTGAAAAACGCTTTGCAAAACCACATCCGCCCAATCGTCGTCATTAACAAGGTTGATCGCCCAAACGCCAATCCCCAAAAAGCCGTGGATGAGGTTTTGGATCTTTTTATCGAGCTTGGCGCGCCGGATGATTTGCTTGATTTCCCTGTTTGCTATGTTTCCGCTTTAAACAACACCTCTTCTTTGGATCCGGATCCAAAAACCCAAAAGCCTGGCATGGATTGCCTTTTTGATTTGATCATCAAAAACATTCCTGCCCCGAAATGCGATCCAAATTTGCCTTTTCAATGGCAATCCGCACTCTTGGATTATAACGATTTCGTCGGAAGAATCGGAATTGGCACCATTCGTAGAGGCCATGTTCATGTTGGCGATACCTTAACCGACTTAAGAAAAGACGGAACCAAGACAAATTTCAAAGTCATGAAGCTCTATACTTTCTACGGCATGAGCAAAAATGAAGTCAATGAAGTCGAATGCGGCGATATTTGCGGCATCGCCGGCCTTCCTGATATGGGCGTTTCCGATACGATTTGCGATCCATCCTGCGTTGAAGCCTTGCCACCTCTTCGTGTCGATGAGCCTACCCTTCAAATGGAATTTGGAACCAATACCTCGCCTTTAAGAGGCCAAGACGGAAAGAAAGTCACTGCCCGTCTGTTGGAAGAAAGGCTTTATGAGGAAACGCAAAGGGACGTTTCTTTAAAATTCCATCGTATTCCGAATGCGGAAAGATGGATCGTTTCCGGGCGTGGAGAACTGCATTTGGGCGTGTTAATCGAAACGATGCGCCGTGAAGGATACGAACTTGAAGTCTCTAAGCCCCAAGTTATCACCAAAATCATCGATGGCGTTAAGTGCGAGCCATTCGAAGACCTTCAAATTGACGTTCCAAATGAATTCGTCGGCGACATGATGACCACTCTTGGAGAAAGAGGGGCCTCCCTTGTGGACATGAACGATTCGGGAACCACCACTCGCTTAAATTACGTGATTCCTTCGCGTGGATTAATCGGCTTTATCTCTAATTTCATGACGATGACGAAGGGGTATGGCATCATCAACCATATGTTCAAAGAATACCGCCCGATGCTAAAGACGGATATCGGCGAAAGAAATATCGGAGTTCTCGTTTCTACCGACAAAGGGCAAAACGAAGCCACTTCCTACGCTCTCCAAAAGGTGGAAGAGCATGGGACGATGTTTATCGTTCCGGGGGATATTTGCTATGAAGGCATGATTGTCGGGGAGCACCGTTATCCTGTCGATCTTGCCGTAAACTGCACGCAAGCGAAACCGATGACCAACGTCCGTTCTTCGACAAGAGAACTCATGATTGTCTTGAAAGCCCCACGCAAAATGTCTTTGGAAGCGTGCCTTGATTACATCAATTCCGACGAACTCGTCGAAATCACCCCACACGTCATCCGTATGAGGAAGAGAATCTTAGACACTTCCGAGAGAAAGAAATTCGACGCCCATCAAAAAGCGGAAAAGGAAGCCATGCAAAAATAGCCTCCCTTCAGGATTTAATCAAATTTCTTTCATAAAATAAGGCCTTATTTCTTATCGAAGAAGGCCTTATCTTTTTTTAATTGCTCTTTTAGTTGCTCTAGCGAAGGGAATTTTCTCTCCTCGCGAAGGAATTCAAGGAATTCGACCTTGATCTCCTTTCCGTAAATGTCCTCTTTAAAAGAAAGAAGGTGGCTTTCAATCAAATCATGATGAAGAAGGCCCACGGTCGGATTATCCCCGATATTGATAATTGAAGGGTATCTCTCATTCTCCACCCATGTATATCCGGCATATACTCCGCATTTAGGGACGACGTAGGAATCGTTTTCTTCTAAATTGGCGGTTGGAAAGGAGATTTTCCTTCCATTACGAAGCCCATGGACCACCTTGCCTTTTAAGGAATAGAGATAGCCTAGCTCAGAATTCGCCTCTTCGATTTTGCCCTCTTCCAAAAAAGAAATGATCCTTCGGGTGGATATTTTGCCAAAACGGTCCTCAAGCAAGGGGCAAACGGATACCCGAAAGAAATTCTTTAAGTATTCCACATCCCCCTCTTTCCCTTTCCCGAAAGAGTAATCCTCCCCCACAACCAAACACCAAGGGAGGATTTTTTGAAGGACATGCTGAACGAATTCTTCTTTGCTTAAAGACAAAAAAGAAACATCGGTATGGACAATGTAGGCAAAATCAACGCCAAAATGCTCGAAAAGATCTAGCCTATCTTCTAAAGAAGTCAGTTCTTTCAAAGATTTCCCAGTATTGGGAAGAAGGCTAGCCAAATTTTTATCAAAAAGAAGGACGCCTGTCTTTTTCGTTAAGGTTTTGGCTTTCCTGATAAGTTCCTGGTGTCCCAAATGAACCCCATCGAAATAGCCTAAAAGAAGAGAGCCTCCTTCTAGCTGAGGGATTTTATCGCCTAAAGAAAAGAAGATCCTTTCCATTAAAATAAGCCTCTTTCTGGCTTATAAACCAAAGTGCCTTCCACTTTTTTATAGATTGCTAAAGCCCTCGGCCCTTCTTTGACGAGGATTCTTTCTCCCAAATCCTTTCCGAGATAGAGCATGACGCCGTTTAAAACTTGTTTGCGCTCTTCTTCGTCTTGAATTTGATAGGCAGGAAAAGGAAGGAAGGGACTGGCATCCAATAAGGAATTCTCATTCAAAGAATCTAATTTGACCGCGTCTTTTAAAGAAAAATTGCCCAAAGAAGTTCTTTCTAATTCCTCTAAATAACCGATATTACCTAGTTTTTTCGCGATATCTTCCCCTAAAACACGGATATAAGTCCCCCGAGAGACTTCCGTTTCGAAAGTCAGGACATTCTTCTCGAAGGAGATGAATTTAAGAGAATAGATGAAGATTTTGCGCGGTTTCCTCTCCACTACTAACCCCTTATGGGCTTTTTTATAGAGAGGGATGCCATCGATTTTAATAGCCGAGGTCATCGGAGGAATTTGCTCCCCCTCCCCCAAAAAGGAAGAAAAGACTTCCTCAATTTGCCTTTGGCTAAAATCAGGAACGTCTTTCTCCTCGAGGATTTCCCCATCGACATCCCCCGTTAGGCTTCTTTTCCCGAAATGAAGCCTTGCGAGATACGTCTTCTTCGAATCATCCAGATAAGTCAGGAATTTCGTCCCTTTATTAACTCCGATAACCAATAAACCCGTCGCAAAAGGATCGAGGGTTCCTAGATGCCCCACTCTTTTCGTATGAAAAAGATGACCTATCGCATTATCCACGTCACGAGAAGTCATCCCTTTGTCTTTGTTCAATAAAATAATTCCGTCATTCATATCCTCTATTATAAGAGGAAAAGAGGATAGATTGTAGAAAATCAGAACTCAGGGAGGAGAACTTCGAAGGCTTTTCTGACTTTTCCCTCATAGCTTTCCATGATATAGGAAACGCCTTTGTCTACGGCCACAACAAGAGAATTTAAAAGTTCTTTCTTCGTATCGAAATCAAGGGTGAAGCCATTGTAAGTCAACTTTTGTTCAAAATAGAAAGATTGGGATCCTTTTTCATGTTTCTTCGATAAATAAGAAGAGCCCACAAAATAAGTTTTCTCATCCCTTTCTAAGCCAAGGATGACATCATATTGCCCTCTATCGAATCCTTCTTTGTTGAAGGTTACCCCAACGAGACCATCATATCCATACGCCCCTTTTGAAGGAACGAAATAGAATGGGATCGCAAGCTTGCTCTCCCCTTCGCTATCGCCAGCGTAAAGCAAAGCCGTGTTCGGATTCCCTAAATAGGTAGAGGACTCCGTTTCCTCATAAAGGTCTTTCAAGGCTTCCTCTCCAGAATAGCCGCAAGAGGCTAAGCTCCCTAATACCGTCAAAGAGCATAAAATCATTTTCTTGTTTTTCATAAAGTTCCCCTCATTCAAATGATAATCATCCTGTTTATCTTGATTTGATATTAGTTAAAATATGGAGGTATGGTCAGCTATCACTTAAGAAACATCCTTTCCGCCTTGCGGAACGCGGATCAGAATTATTCCCTTATCGACGAAGGAGACAGAATCGTCGTTGGCGTCTCCGGCGGAAAAGACTCTTTGACTTTGCTATATGCTTTGTCTCTTTATGGGCGTTTCGCTAAAAAGAATTTCATCCTTTACCCCGTTTTACTGGATTTGGGTTTCCGGGATTCCTATGATTTTGAGCCCTTGAAAGATTTCGTTTCCTCGCTTAGATTGAAACTCGAAATCGTCGATGCGCGCTTCGTTTACCCCGCACTGAAGGCGCATACGAAACCAGGGAAGCATCTTTCCTGTTCCCTTTGCTCCAGAATGAAAAAGGCGGCCATGAAGGATATCGCCCAAAAAAAGAAGGCCAATAAAATAGCCTTTGCCCACCATCAAGACGACCTCTTGGAAACTTTGTTTATGAACATTCTTCATTCCGGGAAAATATCCGCTTTCACCCCAAAAATGCTGTGGGAAAAAGAAGATATCACCTTTATCCGCCCTTTATATGACGTCCAAGAGAAAGAAATCCGCGCTTTCGCGAAGGAAATGAATCTTCCTATCTTCGATTTAGGATGCGAAGCCAATCACCATACGGAAAGAGAGGACATCAAAGAGTTCCTATCCTCTTTATATAAGAGAAATCCAGACAATAAAAAGAACCTATCCAAGAGTCTTTTAAATTACGACGGATTTGAATTGCCTTTCTCTTATTTAGAAAAAACGATTGCGGAAAACAACGAATATTCCTTAAAAAGGATTACCTCTCCAAAAGAAATGAGAGGAACGAAGATCTCCCAAAAGAAAGAGAAAGAGGGAGAAATCGATTTTCTAATCCTCAAGAAACATCGGAAAGTCGGGGAAATCTCTTACCGAATGATTCGAAACCACACGTATGAGATTTTTAACGTCGATGGAAACAAAGAAAGCCAGCTTCTCGCCATAAAGGAGCTTGTTGACCAAATAGCGAAGAAATCCATTCCCGCTCTTTTCATTCTCAAAGGAGTAAGGAAAGATATCGCGGAATCCGCTTCTTTTCAAAAGAAAAAGGACTTCTCTGTCCCAGGCACCCATTATATCCGCAAAACAAAAGCCCTTTAATTTCAAAAAACAAAGCATTTAGGCTTTTTGCCATGTGATACCGGTAACAGAAGAGTCACTTTTACCTTTCCTTTACAAAGAAATCCTGTCTTTTTCCGCTATGATAAAGAAAAGAGGTACATAAATGAAATATAAGACAGTCGTGACGGATTATCATCCAACTGCCAAAGCGATGGCGGAGGAAGTCGAAGAATTAGCCAACAAACATTCAGCCGAAGGTTGGAAACTTGTTTCTTTCTCTATTGCCCCTTCGGCAAAAGGCGTCCTTGTTTTTGAGGGAGAAGACGAGGAAAACTAAATGAAGGAAAGAAGATTCGTTCAGGTTTTTCAAGAGGACAACGGGCTTTTCGGCCCTGAGAGCAGACTTATCGTCGATAAAGAAACGGGAGTCACTTATCTTGTTGTCGGAACAAGCTTTGGCGCAGGCGTAACACCCTTGCTGAAAGAAGACGGGAAACCTTTTCTCCAGCATCTGAAGGAAACGGACCAATAAGGCCAATAAAAAAATCCTGTGAATCAATCACAGGATTTTTTTGCATTCTGAATATCCTCTTCCTCTTTCTTAAGAAGAGAATTGATTCTTTCCTCATCGTCAAACCTTGTATCGTAGATAAAGAGAATATCCGGGACTTTGTAGACGTCCATTCTTTTTGCCAAAGAGGAACGCACAAAGCCTTTGCAACGATTCAATTCCTCAATATGCTTCTCCGGGTTTTTCGCGCCCATGAAGGAAACATAAACCTTAGCCAGGGAATTGTCGCTATTGATTTCGACGTGGTTGACAGAAGGGAGGCCAACCTTGGGATTCTTTAACTCAAAAGTGAGAATATCGGAGATATTGCGGGTGATAAGCGCTTTAATCCTTCCTTGTCTTTGAGCCATTATTTCTTATCCACCATCTCATATCCTTCGATGATGTCTCCTTCTTTCAAATCATTAAAGTTATCGATGGTAAAGCCGCATTCGTAGCCTTCTTTGACTTCTTTAACGTCATCTTTGAAACGCTTCAAAGACCCTAACTTGCCTTCGTAAGTGATCACCCCATCTCTTAAGAGACGGACTTTCTCGCCGTTTTTGATGAGCCCGGAAGTCACATAAGCGCCAGCAACCGTGCCAACATGGGAGATTTTATAGATATGGCGAATCTCGGCTTGTCCGGTGACGTTTTCCACTTTTTCAGCTTTATACATGCCTTTCATGAGATTTGTCATTTCGTCGATTAATTCGTAAATGATGCGATGAGGCCTGATTTCCACATGGGCTTCGGCGGCTTTTTGGGCAATTCTGGCATCCGGACGGATGTTAAAAGCGTAAATCAAAGCACCGGAAGCTTGGGCCAAAAGGATATCGCTGTCGTTAATGGCGCCAGCTTGAGCTGCGATCACCTTAATCTTGATTTGATCGTTGGACAATTTCTCAAGCGAGGATTTTAAAGCTTCCGCCGAACCGTCGGTATCGGCTTTGATGATGACGTTGATGTTCTGAATATTTCCGGCATTCACCAAATTGTTGAGATCCTCTAAGGACATCGCCGAAGTCCCAGCTTGGGCTTTTTCTTTCTTCGCTAAAGCTCTTTTCTCGGCAATCTCACGCGCTTCTTTCTCAGTTGGGAAGGCCATAAAACGATCCCCGGCATTCGGAACGGCGCTAAGCCCCGTAACCGAAACAGGCGTAGACGGACCGGCAGATTTCAAGACCGTGCCGAATTCGTTGGACATGCGGCGAATTTTTCCATAGATATCGCCAACAACCACGTAATCGGAGTTCTTTAATGTGCCATTTTGAACAAGAAGAGTGGCTTTTGGGCCTTCTCCTTTATCCAAATTGGCTTCCAAGACCGTGCCGATGGCGTAACGATTCGGGTTGGCTTTTAATTCCATCATTTCTGCCTTGAGAAGAATGGCTTCAAGAAGATCGTTTAATCCTTGCCCGGTTTTGGCAGAGCATTCGACCATAAGCACGTCTCCGCCATATTCCTCGCCATAGATGCCATGTTCCATAAGTTCCTCTTTCACTCTTCGAGGATTCGCTCCGGGCTTATCCATTTTATTGATGGCGACGATGATTTGACAATTCGCGGCCTTAGCGTGGTTAATCGCTTCCACCGTCTGAGGCATAACCCCATCGTCGGCGGCAACGACAAGCACAACAATGTCGGTTACATCGGCACCTCTTGCTCTCATAGCGGTAAAGGCAGCATGCCCAGGGGTATCAATGATGGTAATCTTTTTCCCATGGACCTCTTTTTGATAAGCGCCGATTGCTTGGGAGATGCCACCCGCCTCGCCCCCGGCGACATTAGAATGGCGGATAGCGTCGATGATGGAGGTTTTTCCATGGTCGACATGCCCCATAACCGTGACAATCGGGGCTCTTTCTTTCAAATCCGCTGGATCATCCTCGATTTCCAGGTCTTCAAAATGCTCGGCATCCACGACTTTTTCTTTCTTGAAATCGTAGTTGAATTCCAAACAGATGGTTCCGATCGTCTCATCATCCAGCATTTGGTTGATGGTAACCATCTTGCCATTCATAAACAAGAATTTGATGATGGCGTTGGCGGGAACGTTGATCGCTTTGGAAAGTTCGGCGACAGAGAGAGGTTTCGAGTAAACGAAAACGCCGCCATTTACTTTGGCGTATTCCTCTTTTTTCTTTTGGAATGGACGAGATTCAAAGTTAGCTTGACGAGACGTGTGTCCCTCATTCTTCTTTGAGCCATATGCATTATTTTTCTTCATGTTTTGCCCCTTTCAATGATTTGTTTACATAGGCTAACGCTGCTTTTTTATCAACGATGCCGATGAAATTGATCTCCTCATGTCCTAAGGCGTTTCCTAGTTCAGCTGACGTGAAACTATCATCCATAGGTATATGACGCGAAATCACCATTTTTTCGATGGATTTGCTTTGGTTTGAAGTAAGATTATTGGCTTTCACGACAAATCTTACTTTATCGAGGTGAGATAGAAAATCCTCCCCGATAATGGCTCTTCTAGAGACATAAAGGATTCCTAAGAACCCCAAGCGCGGATCTTTTTCCATATTCTCCTCCTAAGAAGCTTGCCCACCAAAAAAGGTGGGCAAAGCATTGTTATTTATTGTCGTCGTAATATTCATCGAAATCGTCGTAATCGATGGAGTCATCGTCATTTTGATCGATTTCGTTGTCTTCTTGCTCGATTTCCGCAAGCTCTTCATCCGAGTAGATTGGCATTGCTTCACCAGCAGGCACCTCATTGGGAGTGACGCGCGCAACCTCATTATCCGAGATGTTATGAGGACGCTTGCTCTTGCCGAATTTGTGGGCGCCTTTCTTGTCTTCTTTCTCATCTTTGCTTTGAGAAAGCTCTTTTTCAAGCTCGTCCAATGTCTTTGTGGTCTTAACTTCGGTCGTTTCCGTTGGCTTGGCAAGAGGCGTTTCTTGCACTTTGACCTCTTCTTGGGCCGGGGCTTGCTTTTCTTCCGCAGCAGGGGCAGAGGCTTGCTCCTTAACTGGAGAAGAAGCGGAAACAAGAGGCGTTTCCTCAAGCTCCACGTCATCTTCATTGACTTCAGGAACAACAGGAGTGGCTTCTATGGCCGGTTCATTCGCTTTATTGGAAAGCTCTTTAGCAGAGCGCTTCGCGTATTCTTCGCGGCTCTTGGCTTTCTTAAGCTCTTCAGCCGTCTTTTCGATTTCCTCAAACGGTGTGTATTCTAGGCCTTCCGCTTCCGCATCGCTCTTCTTATAAACGCGGATATTCCAGCCGGTGAGTTTATTGGCCAAAGTGGCATTTGATCCACGTTTTCCGATGGCGACAGGATATTGATCGTCATCGATTACAACGGCAGCCGTTGGATGAGGAAGGGATTTCTCATCGATGATTTTAACGCCAAGAACATTGGCTGGGCGCATGGCTTCGGCAATATATAATGGGGTGTAATCGCTATAAGGGATGATATCGATCTTCTCTTTGTATTTGGAATTGCCAAGCTGGGAAACGACTTTTTGGATACGAGTTCCGCCTTGGCCGATGCAAGCGCCGATTGGGTCAACATCTTCATTTGTGCTAGCAACCGCGACCTTGCTTCTGACGCCAGCTCTTCTGGCAATCCCTTTAATAACGACCGTGCCATCGTAGATTTCATGGATTTCTTCTTCAAAGAGTCTCTTTAAGAAGCCTTCGCTAGAACGGGTGGCTTTGATTTGCGGTCCTTTGGGCCCATGTCCCATATCGTCTTTGGCTTGCTTGACCTCTTCGATATAGACTTTGATGATGTCGCCAAGTTTGAAATCTTCGTCTCCGATTAAATCTTCTTTATAAAGTTCGGTCGTTCCTTTGCCGATATTCACGGTAACAGAAGAGCCAGAAACGGCTTCGACAGTGCCAGTGACCAATTCGCCGATGTGGTCTTTATAGATTTCATAAAGAACCTCATGCCCGGCTTCGGCAATCTTTTGGGTAAGAACGTTGCGGAAGGAGGAAGCGGTTAATTTAGAAAGGGTTTCGAATGGGCAATAGACGCGATAGTCTTCCCCTACCTTGATGTTTTCTTTCTCTTTTTCGATTAAGGAAATGAGATATTTCATATCCTCTTTCTTGGAAGCGTTATTCCTGGATTTCATGAAAGAAAGGTCTTCTTTGATGGAATCGATCTTATCTTCGGCATCGGCCAAAGCGTCTTCTTTTGAGATTTCAAGGTAATCGTCTTGAACATCATCGACGACTTTCTTCAATTGGGCGATGGTGACATGCCCGTTCTTCTCATCGATGTTTACCTCGACTCTTGCATCGTTGCCACCGTGCAAATAACGGGTGTAAGCGATTTGAAGAGCATCATGCAAAGCGTTGATGATGGCTTGATGGCTGACGCCTTTGCTATCGGCAATGGCGTTTACAGCCTCTTGGAATTGTTCAACATTCATTGTTTTTTTCCTCTTTTAATTAGAATTCAATTGCTAAACGAGCCTTATCAATAGTGTCTCGTTTCAATACCACTTTTTGGACTCTGGCTTTGTTTTTGACCGCAAGAGTCACTTCGTCTTCATTCGCCTCAAGAAGGCTTCCTTCTAAGGTATTAAGCCCTTTATAAGGATGGGAGAGATGGAAATTGACGTAACTTCCAACGTATTTCTCCAATTTGCCTAAGGAGATGGGTTTCTCCGCCCCAAGGGACGAAACATCCAACGTATAAGGGGTTTTAATGGGGTCTCTTTTATCGAGTATAGGATTGATGATATTACTTATAGTGACGATGTCATCGAGAGAAATCGGCGAATCTCGGTCAATAAACACATGAAGAGTCAGACCATCGTTTTCACGAACAAGAGAGATATCCGCAAGGGTGTACCCCTCTTTCTCTAAGATGGGTTCTAGAGCTTCTTTTACGTCATCGATTTCTTTCATTTTTCCCTCCTAATAAACAAAAAGGTGGCTCCATTACGGAAACCACTCAAGAAATATGAGCGTTGTAGAGCCTCATCGAGGATCATCTACAGGAATGATTATCAAGCATTCTCCGCCTCTTTTCAAGGGAAAAGATGCTGAAAAAGCCATTTTATCGCTTAAACAATGTTTATCTTGCCCATTCAATTGGGCCAATCTTCCCGTTTGGATAGATCACAGAAACCATTTTGCGTTGATTGCCATCGAAAAGGAGGCCCAAAGTCGAGGAAAAAAGAAAAACCTGATTCGCATCAGGCTCATTTCGATTGGTGCCCCGCCGCAGAGTCGAACTACGGATTGAACCTTACCATGGTTCCGTTATACCGTTTAACTAGCGGGGCAATTGCTGTTTCACAGCGAGTAAAATTATAGAAAATCCCAGGTATCTATGCAAGAGAGAAACTCAATATATACCTCATTTTATATGAAAACCCTCCTAAGAAAGGTTAGGAGGGTGTCATTCATTCTCCCAAAAAGGTTCCAAGAAGGTCATAAACCCCTGCTTTAAGGATTTTGACTTTGACGATATCCCCCTCTTTTAGAGCTTTCTCGGAGTGGAAGAAAATATTTCCGTCGATTCCATCGGGCGCATTCCAATAGGAACGGAGGGAATACATCTTTTTCATCTCATCGTAACCGGTGACAAGTCCTTCCATTACTTCTCCGACGCGTTCTTTATTAAGAGAGAAAGAAATCTGACGTTGCTCTTCCATAAGCTCATCATAACGTTCTTTCTTTGTTTTTTCCGGTATTTGATTCTTGCGTTTGTAAGCGGCCGTCCCCTCTTCCCTAGAATAAGTGAAGACGCCTAAGTGATCAAAACGGATCTCTTTGATGAAAGAGAGGGTTTCTTTATGGTCTTCTTCGCTTTCGTTAGGGAAACCGGCTATGAGAGTGGTTCTAAGAACGGCTTTGGGCATTCTTTCACGGATTTTAGAGAACAGCTCACGCATATCTTGCACCGTTCCATGACGATTCATTTCTTTTAGAACATGATCGGAAGCGGATTGGATTGGGACATCGAAATAAGGGGCGATGGATTTGCTTCCGGCGATGAAATCGAGTTCTTCGTCCGTGACCTCTTCGGGATAAAGGTACAACAGGCGGATGGAATAGAAGCCAAGGGCGTCCAAAGCCTTCATCAATTCAAGCATATCCGGCTTATGCTCAGGAAAGTCTTTGCCATAATGCATCGGATCTTGAGAGACAAGGGAAATTTCTTTGATTCCATCCTTCTTTAAAGACTTCGCCTCGGTAAGGATCTCTTCAAAAGGACGCGATCTCATTCTCCCGCGAATATAAGGGATGGCGCAGAAAGCGCACATGTTATCGCATCCATCGGAGATGCGAAGATAGGCGGAGTAAGAAGAGGTTGAGATGACCCTTCGTAAAGGAGAGATGGGCAACAAATCTTTTTCGCCGATGAGTTCGCCTATTTTCGTGTGGAGGGTCGCATATTCCTTTAAAGGCACCCAAAGATCCACTTCGGGGATGGCTTCTTGCAATTCCTCCATGTTCCTTTCAACAAAGCAGCCCACCGCCACAAGCTTGGCATCGTATTTTGCCATTTCGAGAATGGTATCGATGGCTTCTTTCTTGGCAGCCTCGATAAAACCGCACGTATTGACGATAATCAAATCGGCATCTTTTGGAGAGGTGCTCAAAATATATGACGTCAAAGGGAACATCGCCAAAATCATCTCGGAATCCACGAGATTTTTAGCGCATCCTAAGGATACTAAACAAACTTTCTTCATCTTCATTTCTCTTCGTGAGCGCCCTCTTCCGGTATAAAGACTTCAAGGATATTCTCTTTTGAGTAATATTTCTCCATTCCTTCCATGAAAATGCCGTATTCTTCTTCAGGGACGAAGCAAATAATCGAACCGGCTAAGCCTCCGCCCATGACTCTAGCAGAGCCCCGCTTGAGGTAAAGGGAAGCTCTTTCCACGGCTTCGAGAGGAGATTTCTGATAATTCCTTCTAATCATGACATTATGAAGAAGAGCCATTTGGGAAAGCTGGCTTTCTTTCTCCAATTCCAAGAACCAATCGAAATTTCCATCCTCAAAAGCCTTTTTCGCTCTTTCCACCCTTTGGTCTTCTCCGACATAATGGAGAGCCCTAAGCCTTTGGCGGTCATCTATCCGCGCCAGATGGATCTTTTGATAGAATTCTTCGAGCGGAACTTCCGAAAGAACCTCTTTATGGAAAACGGTTTTGGCAACTTCTTTCATATCGTTAGGCATTTCGGAATACAAATCAGAAAGGCCGGCATGAGAAGAGCCTGGATTGACCAAAACGATTTTTAAGGGCCATTTCGGGAAAGGCAAAGGCTCCACAAGCGGATTCTCCAAATCGGAAAAGTCTAAATAAGAAACCCCGCCAAAAGAGGAACCGCATTGGTCTAAAAGGCCGCTGGCTTTGCCGAAATAGACGTTTTCGGCATATTGCCCAATCTTCGCTTTCTCGATTTTAGAGACTCTGCCTTGGTTATAGAGGACATTTTCCACTTCCGCAACATAAAGCTCGAAAGCCGCGCTAGAAGAAACGCCAGCCCCTTTATAGATATCGGAAATAATGGCGGAATCAAAGCCGCCGATTTCGTAACCGAACTTCTTGAGGCCATTTAAAACCCCTTTTACAAGGGAAATGGGACGGCCCATTTCCTCTTTCTTCATCTCAAGGTGTTTGACGTCCATTTCAAAAGAGCCATACCCCTCCGAAAAGAAACGGATATGGCCGTCCTTTCTTTCTTTGATGGCGCCTTTGATGCCTTGGGAACAGGTTGCGACGATGCAATGCCCTCTTTGGTGATCCGTGTGGTTGCCGATGATTTCCAAACGGCCATAGGACATAAAATGCCTCGTCGGTTTTAAGGAATACTCTTTTTCGAAGATTCCATCGATTTTACAGAATTTATTCATAATCATTCTCCAAATACGGTTTTCAGGAATTTGTGAAATCCCGCGCGTCCTTTTTCGTCGTCTTTAAAGACAGCGACGTTTCGCAAGATGTTTTGACAGACGGAATTGATATAGCCCTCGGGAGTGCCGCCGTTTTTAATAACGGAAATCATGCCTTCGAAATCCTTCATATCCGGGAATTTGGCAAGGTATTCTTCCTTTGGCAAATTGGCAGATTGCTTCGCTTCCTCGATTTGCCTTTTCAAACGGGCTGGCAAAACGAACAAGCCTGCGGCTTCAATTAAGCCGATGCCTTCTTTTTTGATGGAGAAATATTCTGGGTGGGCATGGAAGATGCCATCGGGATATTCCTTGCTTGTGCGATTGTTCCTTAAAAGGAGATAAAGGTTATAAACGCCATCCTTTTTCTCCGAAATAAGAGTCAACGCGTTATGCCTAACCCCATTCTCATTTCCGATGATGTCATTATCGATATCGTTATAAGGAAGCCATTTATCTAAAATGGAGTCCGCTAAAGAGATGACGTCCTCCTTATCTTTCCCCTCGATTTTCAAGGCGGTGACGTAAAAATCCAAGATGGAAACTTTGCTTCCTTGGCTAGAGAGATAGATTTCTTCTTTCTTTTTTGCTTGGAAGATAGGAAGGCAAGGGAGACCTCCTTGGAAATGCTCATGGTCGAGAATCGACCCGCCGACAATCGGAAGATCGGAATTTGACCCCATGAAGAAAGACGGGAACAAATCAACGAAATCAAGCAGCCTACGGAAGGTCTTGTGTTCAATCTTCATCGGAACATGCTCGTCTTTGAAACAGATGCAGTGTTTGGGGAAATAGCCATATGGGGAATATTGAAGATACCATTTTTCGTTTGCTAGCTTCAAAGGGACGAAACGGATGGTAGAGCGAGCCGGATGCTTAGCATCGCCATAAAAGCCAAGGTTATCATGGCAAAGACGGCATTTTGGATAGTCGCTGGAAACCTTGTTCAAGAGTTTGGCGATATCCTTGTTGTTTTTCTCCGGTTTTGAAAGATTAATCGTGATTTTAAGCGATGGTCCATCCTTAAAAGAAGCGTCCCATTCGAGGTTTTGCTCCACTTTCGTTTTTTGGAAATAGCCGTTATGAATGGAAAGCTCGTAAAGATAATCCAAGGCGGCCAAATCATTTTTCTTGGCTAATTCGAAGAATTTCTCGTTTACTTTGGACGGAGTCGGAGAAAGAAGGCCCAAAACGAAATCCGCTTTCAAGAAAGCTTCTTCCGGAGTCACATTTTCTTCTTTCGTCTCATAGTCGATGATTTCTTGAATCAGGGAATCGGGGACTTCCAGAGAAGAAATCTTTTTCTCGTCGATTTCTCCTTCATAAGGCACCTCTTTGCCAAAAAGATGGAGAAGAACGTTTTTGAAATAGACCTCGTCTTCACGATTCAAAGCAAGGTGGCTTTTCGCATAGCTGAGAATTTCCTTTATCGTTTTTTCAATCATTTTTCGTCGTCCTTTCTTTCAAATCGATATTCGATGAAATTGTTCTGAATTTCTTTCTTTTTCACCATCATGCGGGGAAAATCAAGGGCTTCATATTGAGGCTCGATGGCAACGGAGGAATGTTTCTCTTGAATGTTGCCGTTATTCATTTCCATGCCAAAGGGAGGGCAATTGCTTGTGAAGATGACCGCATCATCATAAGAAGAATAGATATCGACCTTGTATTTTTTGCCCGTTAAGACGATATGAGGGGTCTTTTTGTTACGATCGAGCTTATGGAAGGCCGTATCCAAACCCCCTAGTTTGGAGAAATATTCGTTTTCAATGACTTTTCCGATAGGTTTCCCCTTCCTTAAATCCATAAAAGAAGGGATCTCGACATATTTCTGCGGAATCAGCTCATCATCATAGGCAAGAATTTCATCCGCATCGATAGAAAGCTCATGCCCAAGGATGTTTTTCTCTCCGCCAAGGTCAAAATAGGTATGAACGGTGATATCCATCGGCGTGTCTCGATCGGCTTGACACTTAAACTCTATGCGGAGGGTGTTTTTCTTTTTGAAAAGAATATAGCGGACGCGAAGGGTGACCTCTCCTGGAAAGCCTTCATCCCCATCCGGGGAATCATAATAGAAATCAACGCGGACGCTGTCTTTTTCCTGAGCGATATCCGTCTTGAATTTTTGGAAAGAGAATCCTCTTTTCCCACCATGAAGGGTGTTCTCTCCTTCGTTTTTGGAGATTTGATAGGTTTTTCCCTCAAAGGAGAGTTCTCCTTTTTGAATTCTCCCAGCGATTCTGCCGATGCATTTCCCATGATATGCGGAATCCTTCATCCACTCTTCGTAATCCTTTAATCCGTTGAGCATCGGCTGGCCGTCGATTTTGATTTGATAGATGCCAGCGCCATAATCGCATAGCACGACTTCCATCCCCGTTTCGTTTTCAAGGGTGATGAAATCCATCCCTTTCACTTGTTTGCTTCCAATGATCATAGGCTTAACTCCTTTAATATTTTCTCAAGTTCTTTGCGATTCATCTCTTTCGGCACGGGATAAAGAGGGTTCGCCTCTTTAGAAGCGTGCCAAGACAAGTAATGCAGGTCTTTTTCTTGAATGATGCTACCGAAGGTTTTGGGAATGCCAAGCTCTTCCTTCAGCTTCTCGATATATTCAATGAAGGCAGTCTCTTTCTTTTGGCCATCAAGATTTAGTATCTCTACTAAATAGGATAGCTTTTTTGAAGCTTTTTTCCCATATTTTCTTAACACGTGCGGCAAAATGACGGCATTGGCGTAACCATGGGGGATATCGTATTCCCCTCCTAAGGAATGCGCCAAGGCATGAACGTATCCAACATAGGAATGAGTAAAGGAAATCCCGGCTAAATAAGAGGCTTTAAGCATGTTTTCCCTAGCCACATCATCGTTCGGATTCCGATAGAAAGGAAGAAGGGAGGCGTGAATCAAAAGGATGGATTCTAAGGCCGCTTCCTTGCTTTCTTTAGTTAAAGCATGCCCCAAATAGGCTTCTAATGCATGCGTTAAGGCATCCATTCCGGTATTGGCGATGATTCTAGGAGGAAGGCTCCGAAGAAGTTCATCGTCCAAAACGACGACTTGCGGCAAAAGCTTAGGCGAATTGATGGCGAATTTGTCTTTCTTTGAAGGGTCAGTGACAACCGAAGCGATGGTTGCTTCTGAGCCACTCCCGGCCGTAGTGGGTATGGCTAGCAGCATCGGAAATCTTTTCCGAACCTTTAGAAGGCCTCTCATCTTAAGCAATCCCTTTTTAGGGTTGGCAAGCATCGCTCCTACCGCTTTCGCCGTATCGATGATGGATCCTCCGCCGATGGCAATCAGTGCGTCGGCTCCTTTTTCCCTGGCTTCTTCCGCGGCTTTTTCAATAAGGGGCGTCTCCGGGTTTTCTCTTATCCTCTTAAATTCGGTTAAAGGGAAGCCGTTTTCCATAAGCAAAGAGACGAATCGTTGATAATGCGGCGTCTTGGAAACGCTCTTGGAGACGAAAATAAACGGCTTTTCGATTCCTTTTTTCTTTAAAAACAGAGGCACATCCAGCAAAGACGAATTCCCTTGAAAAACCTCTCGCTTAGGGAAACGCAAAAAAGGCATGGCGATTTTATTGAGGAAGAATTGATAAAGGCGGCAATAGGCTGTTTCAAAAACGTTCATAATCATAAGAAAGGCGCAATCAGGCGCAAGATGCCCCAAAGGAACTTCTTTCTTTTCCTCCATTTTAAATAGGTCTCATACGTGATTTCTTCGCTCCGAAGGAAGGTTTTTTGGAAATCGTTTTTGATTTCTTTGGCAATGCCCTCCCCAATAAGCAACGTCCCGTTTTCTGAGTGAAGATAAAGGGAACGATAGTCAAGATTGATTGTTCCGACGGTTGAGACCATATCATCGGAAAGGAAGGTTTTCGCATGGATGAAGCCCTCTTTGAATTCGTAGATTTTAACGCCCGCTTTCAAAAGGACCCCGTAATAAGACCTGGTCAATTGATAAACCGTCTTCTTATCCGGGATGCCGGGGGTTATGATTCTTACGTCAATGCCCGATAAAGCGGCCATCACAAGAGAAGAAATAACCTTTTCCGTGGGAATAAGATAGGGAGTCATGATATAGACGTAAGAGGATGCGTTATTGATAAGGGAAAGATAAGCGCCTTCCCCAGCTGGATGATCGGCATATGGGACATCCCCATAAGGCAGAACGAGGGTATCGTCTTTTAGGTATTTATCCTCCTTAGGAAGATAAGTGATAGGCCGATAATAATCGTAATCGATAACGTTCTTGGGATCAAAATTGGTATTCCAAGTAGCCAAGAAAAGCAAAGTATACCCATAAACCGCTTCGCCTTCCACGCGGATGGCGTTATCTTTCCAAACGCCAAAACGGTTCTTGATGTTGATATACTCATCGGCCAAATTGACTCCGCCAGTGTAGGCGATATAGCCATCAACAACCATGATTTTCCGATGGTCTCTTTGAGAATAACGAACATCGATAAAGGGACGGATTTTGCCATAAACCCTGGCTTTGATGCCAAACTTTTCAAGTTCTTTGTCATACAAAACGGGAGTTGAGGCAATATTGCCGACATCATCCCAGATAACCCGTACATCCACCCCTTCTTTCACTTTTTCCTTAAGGATAGAGAGGATTTCATCCCACATCTTCCCTGGAGTAATGATGAAATACTCGATGAAGATATAATGCTTGGCCTTCTTTAAATCTTCCAGCATTTTAGGGAACATATCCTCCCCGAACGGGAAATAAGAAAGCTCGCTTTTCTTATAAAGGACGGCATCGGTGGCTTCCTCAAGATATCTTGCCACGCGATATCCGGAGAAGCTTCTTTCTTTCGCTAAAAGGTCAACGTCTTCATTTCTTTCGGCTTTCGAAACGATCGAAAAATAATCATGGAAATATTTCTTTTGCTTTTTCGTACGATACTTATGTGCGAAAAGAACATATAAAAGAGGGCCGAGAATCGGCAACATGCCAACAATGAAAAGCCAGGATATCTTATAGGAAGATTCCGAATCCCCTAGGACAATCATGATTCCAAAAAGGAAATTCAAAACGATGCTGACAAAGAGAAAAACGAAAGCGGCCGGCCCATTTAGATTATCCGTAAACCAGACGACAAGAAGCCAGACAAGGAGGCCGAATTGCAAAACGACCGTCAGATAGATGACCAGTTTTTGCCAAAACCCTCTACGAAAAAATCCCATATGCCATTATTTTATGGGATATTCCATTTTTTGTGAACCTTCTCTAAAGAGAAGAATGTCTTTTCTTAGCTTCCGTTGAAAGAAAATGTTCGCTTCGAGAAAAAGGGCGACATGAATTTCATTTTCTCCCCCACTTTCCCTCCATCATGGGTCAACGAATTAACCCACGCGCGGATTTCTTTCTTTTTATCCTCACCTTGGATCTCTTTCTCTAAGAGAGGAAGGACTTGAAGGTAATCTTCATAGGCGTTCTTTTCTAAATCCAAGAAAGACTCTCTTCTTTCTTCTCCGCTAAAAGGATCGGGCCAAGAGGAATGTTTTTCATTCAAGAAATCGATATCCCCATAGGCTTTTTTAAGATTCCTCGGGTAATTTAAGGAATAAGCCATGGATTCTTTGCCAAAAAAGGAAGTAAGCATTCTCTTGAAATAATGAGGCTTGTTCACGAATTTCATGACGGACATGTAATCCTTCACGGATTTCAAATAAGAGTCTTTTTCCAAGAATGGGTATTTATCGGTTAGAAGATTGGCTTCGAAAAACATCCTGCTGATTTGAAGCAAGTCTTCCTCGCTTATCTTTCCAAAACAATAGGAGACATCTTCATTCCAAGATCCATCCCTTTCCCCAAGAATCTTATCGATCGCAGATTCGCTTTTGGTATGGCATGAAGAATAGAAGCGAGCCATTTCAGGATCAGAGGAAAAACCCGTTTTTGAAAAGATATAAGGATGGCAGTTCCTATCGAGAACGTAATGGAGGAAAATTCCTTTCATAAAAGAGAGCAGAAGCCCTTTATCCTCGCTTTCCCTTGCGTATTCAAGCATGGCAACATAGATATCCGTGATATCCTCATGATGAAGTCCTATGCCAAAGCGATTGATATCAAGCCGGTGTTCGCGTTCTTTTCTTTTCCAAGGAAGCTGCCCAAAAAAGAAGAATGGATCAGGGCCTTGCGAAGCGAGGATAAAAGCATCTGGATAAGGGCTTTCCTTTTCCAAATGCCTCTTGGCAAACAGATAGTGCGTATTAATGGCCGGCATTAATCCTCTCCGTCAAAAGCCGCAAAGCCTTTTTTCACAACGACCTTCCCCCTTTTGATGGATTTCACGAAGAGAAAGATCATGACGGAAACCCCTAAACACAGGAGAGCGTATAAAGGCAAGAAAGAGAAATCGAACCCGGGGATCAATAGCAAAGATCCCAAGGCGATTGGGGTAGCCGTTTGAGCGGCCATTGAGGAAGCATAGTAATAGCCCGTGAAAGCGCCGATTTTCTTCGAAGAGCAAAGCTCTACGACCATCGGGAAGGAATTTAGGTGCACCAAAGACATGCCAAAGCCCTTCACGAACCAAACGACATAGATGATGATTGGGAAAGATCCTGAAGCGGCGGATTCCCTTAAAACCGTGAAATTCATGATAAGCCAAACCGCATAAGCAAGGAAGGAGACGCCTAATCCGCTGAAAATGGTCCATTTTCTTCCGATTTTTTCGGCAATATAGCCCCCAATGGCAAAGCCAAGGACGGAACCAATCCCACCCACGATGGTGTTGATCATATTGCTCGAAGAGGAAGCGCCAAGATAATAGATCGTGTAGTTGCCCATGAAGGTTCCTATGCCATTATCTGCCATAAACCAGAAGAATTCCGCGAAAAGGATTAAGAAAAGCATGCGTTTATTGGCTTTGCTTAAAGGCTTATCGTCATCGACTTTATCCTCGGTCGCAGAGATTTCTTCCCCGCGAGCGAGCTCGTCTTTCATTTCCGCTTCGATTTTGTTTTCCTTGATGCAAAAAAAGAGAACAAGGGCGGAAATAAGCATCAAAGCAGAAGCCACAAGGAAAGGGATTTCCACTGCCCAGATATTGCGGTACGCCCAAGTATGGGGGGCTAAAGACCCGTCTGACGTCTTCTTCGAGCCGAGATATTCGGACATGACAAAGAAAATGCCGACGACGGTCGCAAAAGCTCCGCCAATGTAGCCCATGATATTGATGATGCCATTGGCTTTCGAGCGGATGGGCTTTGGGGTGATATCCGGCATTAAAGCGACGGCAGGATTCCGATACATCATCATGAACATCACCACGATAGCCATCATGGAGATGGTCCCCGCAAGGTTGTTGAAATGGTAGAAAAGAGGGATAAAAGGGAAAGCAACCGCGCAAACAAAAGTGCCAGCTAAGATATAAGGCATCCTCTTCCCGATTTTCGTGTGGGTCTTATCCGAAAGATGGCCGAAAATCGGCAAAAGAATCAAAGCCGCGAGATTATCCATCGCCATAATGACCCCAACTAAGTATTGGAGGGAGCGGACTTGCTCATCGCTGGCGCTTTCGGTAGCCACCCCATACATCGCCTTCAAAAAGAGGTCGGTAAGGATAGTCGGGCACCAAGAGTCATAGACTTGCCAAAGTAACAAGATTCCAAAAAAGGCGAAACCAATAAGGCAGGTTCGCTTGATGTTGAGCTTAAAAGGTGCAGCCATGTTGGAAGAAACCGTTTCTTCCGTCTTAGGCGCAATTTTATTTTCCATATGCCTAATTAATTTAACATAAACAAAAATTCTCGGAAACAAAAACCGGTATATAGGTGAAATAGTGAATTTCGTAAAAGTCTTTTCATTCGTCCAAGATGCTCTATGGGTCAAGTATTCTTCTTTAAATCTTGCCCATTTATTTCGAAGCGCCACACCCACTTTGTTTTTAAAGAGGATATTCGGTGTGACTTACGCAATATAGATTTTTCCATTTTGAGCCTTTTCGTTTAACTTGTTCAAGCATCTTTCAAACAAAAAGAAAAAATATTCATAAAGCGATCTCTCAAAAAAGAAAAACAGTTGTCATCAATTTGAGGACAACTGAAATTTTCTTTCGATCATCACGAGTTTTTTAATCGTCAAATTGGAAGGGTTTCAGGTCATACGCAAAACAGAAACCTTATCTCTTCAAAGAATCTCAATCATCTATTTCCTCGTAATAATAAGAATAATCGATCCCCTTTAAAAAAATTTCACGATTGTTGATGTCTTTCGTTAAAGCGCCTTTTAGGAGGGAGAATATTTCTTTTTCTTCATATGGGCTTTTTTCCATCGCTGAAAGGTATTCTTTCTTTCCGATTTTTGACCAATCGACGCAAACGCAAAGGCGATTTTTCGGTAACATATCAAGCCAAATACGTGTGCTTCTGCCATTTCCTTCCATAAAAGGATGGGCAATATTCATTTCTACGTATTTATGGAGGATCTCCTCTAAAGTCGAATCAGGCATTTTATCAATATTTTTTTAAGTCTCAGGGAGATAATCTCCATTCGCAAAAACGAATCCTCCTTTCGAAATTGTTTTCTTCCTTATTTTGCCCGCAAAATCATAGAGTCCTCCAAAAAGATAGGCATGAATTTGTTGAAGGGATTTGCTCTTTCCTAAATCTTCTTCTTTAATCAAATCGTTTTCATAGAGTTCATAAGCTCTTTTCTTGCTTTGAGCATCAAGAGGATCTAAGGATCCATTCATCCATTCTTTTAAGGGCTGATTGTTTTTGGGGGGAATTTGCATTGCCAAAAGAAGGATTCCTTTTTCCGAAAGAACGTCGGATAAATATCTTTTCCCATCTTTTGTATACAAGTAGGCTTGTCTTGAAACGTTTCTCAAGGAATCCTTTCTTCTTTTGAGGTTGTTCCAGTAACGTCTGGGATCTTTGCTAGAAGAAAGAATGAGGCAAATATCTGTAGCAGAGTAAAGCCATTCCTTCTTCTCCTCATCCCAAGAAGCTCTAACTGGCTTTCCTAAGTAATAACGAATAGATGTTTTCTTCATATGTTTATTTTATAAGAAAAAACAGTTGTCAACAATTTGAGGACAACTGAAATCTTTCTTTCGATGGTTACGAGTCTTTTTAAACATCCGATTGGAAGAAGAAAACATCTTCTCTTTCAAACATATCAATCCTATTCGCGTTTTTTATAAATGGGTTTAATCTCGGATGGGCAAAGCTTCAAAAAGAAAAGTTTCACATTTAGAAAGGCGAACACTCATTTAGGCTTTGCTAATACGTTTAGGGTTACTAGAAGGCGGGTTCCATTCTAAGCCTTCTTCTTTGAGGAAACGGCGTTTTAAAGAATTGAATTTCTGTTCGGAGAATTCTTTCGGGTTCTCTTGGAAATAATCTGATAGCCTATGATTCACTTTATCTATGAGACGGATGTAGAAAGGATTGGTTTCTACCGTGTCATAAAGGATATAGGGTTCCTCTTCTTCTAAAGAGAAGAGCTCTTTTCCTGTGTCTTTCCCAAATTGAAGGATAAGCTCTTCATAGGAAGGGAATTCTTCCTTCCTTTCTTCCGGAGGGAAACGGAAGATAAGGGCGATAACATCTTTTTTAAGCGCGATGGCTTCATCTCTTCTTCCGATTTTGGAAGCCAGAAACGAGGCTTCTTTCAAACAGGCGACCTCCTTCCGGACGTCTTCAATCGTTTGGAAATCCATAGCCAAATCTTTATAAAAAGAGAATTTATCCTCGGGGAATGTCTCTATTTTTTGAAGAAGGGAATAGGCTTCTTCAAGGGCCTCTCTCCCTAAATATGTCTTTCCATCAATCTTTAAGGATTCGAAATAAAGAAGGTCGAGATTAAGCATATCTTGCGGGGATAATGGATAATGTTGTCTTAATATTTCATTGCGGAAGGAAAGAAGGATCGGTGAATAATTTTTGGATCGTTCCTCAAGAACCTTTTTTGAAAGGAAAGAGTAGCTTTCTTCCAGATTCTCTTTTGTGATTTCGTCGTTCGTCTTCATAAAAACATTATGAACCAACGAGAAAGAAAAAACCACCCAAAGGCGGTTTCTCTAAAAGGGATTCAAGGGAATTTCGTTTTATTTTTTTCCTAAGAAATCGAAGATGGCAGGAAGAACAGAGAGGAGTCCCGCTAGCAAACAGAAAATGCCAGCGACAATCCAGCCAGCCCCAAGGCTCCAGCCAGAGTAATCTCCTCCCCCATTGGCGCTTGCAAAGCAAGGAAGCTCGATGAATAAGAAGATGCCTGCGACAAGAAGAGCGATGACGGCCACAAAATTAAGGATGCCTGCAACCTTATCGAGGGTATGAATCTTGAGCAATGGTAAGATAAAGCCAGCAAGCAAGATAATCATTGCCACCACGATAAGAATGAAGGCAATGATAGCGGACCAAGTCGCATTGCAAGTTGTGCTTAAGCCCATTAAGGAATAAGTTCCGCCAAAGACTCCAAGAGTTCCACTAATGCTGGTGGAGACAGAAAAAGCACCTTCCTTATAATTATATACTAAGCTATCGGTGCCGAGCATTAAAATGAAGGCAATTAATGCCAAAACGAAGGAACAGATCCCCGTGTACTTCAAAAATTTTTTCATAGTTGTATTTTCCCTTTAAACCCCTATCTGGATTTATTATAAAGAATAAGAAAGCTTCTTTTCAAGGAACTAATCCAGCGTTTTCAGAGAATCGTTCATATCCACTGTTTTTATTTTTGGATAGAGAAGAAGATTCACCAGGATCGTAGCTAAGATAACAATAGCAAAAGAGAATATATAGGAACACCACTGAACGTCATTTATGGAGCCAAAATCCAGCCAATTAAATACGAAATACATTAAAAGAGCGCTAATAGGAAGAGCCAATAAAGAAGAGCCAATCGAGATAATCATGATTTCACGGAAGGTATAGAAAGAACACTCCCTTTCGTGATAGCCAAGCACCTTCAAAGTGGCTATTTCTCTTTGCCTGTCTTGGATATTCATATTCGCCAAAGAATAGACGACGACTATCGCCATCGACAAAGCGAAAAGAATAATCACAAGAGAGATTGAGCCCATAGAGGAGGCGACATTTCCAAAGAGAGCATCTTCCTTCAAAGCGCGGGAAATATCCAATAGTCCGAAGCCAAGCATCAACAAAGCCGTAGAGCCGGCCACCGATAAGGAGGTGAGAAGGAGGTTCTTTTTCTGGCGGAAGATGTTCCGGAAGGAGGATTTATAACGGAAAGGCAGCTTGTTCCATAAAAAAGAGATTCGTTCGAGCAAGATCTTCTTTCCCGCTTTCGGAGCCTCTCCTTTCATTAAAGAGGACGGCGTTTCTTTCAAAGCCTTGAAGGAGCAATATAAAGTGACCCCTATCGATAAAATGAAAATGACGCTAAAAAGAAGATAGGAGGGCAAATTGAAGAAACGTATCTGAAGATGATTGGATAATTCAAAGACGCTTTGATAGGCAGGCAAGATGACAAAAGGCACCAAAGGAAGGCCAATCGCTAAGCCGCTCACCCCTCCAAAGAGCACGCTAAGGGAGGAAAAGAGGACATATTTGAGAATGATTTTGCTTTGAGAGACGCCTAAAGAAAGATAGGTGGCTATCATCGCTCGCTCTTCCTTTATAAGACGAGAGAGGGTGATTAGATTCACCAACGCGCACACAACGATAAAGAAAATGGGGAACGTATAGGATATTTTCTTTATCTTGCTGCTGTAGCTTTTAAAAAGGCTGTAGGAAACATTTTCCTCCAATGTGAGGACGCTTACTTTATCTTCGCCGTATTTCGCGAGGAGACGTTTCGAGTTTCCATCCATTTCTTCCTTGTATTTGATCG